>JAABUM010001183.1_pt1 | contig 40236 bp, 36 predicted proteins | sample 5559161 | NCBI WGS metagenome assembly JAABUM01 (sample SAMN10711868, study PRJNA513369) | rock metagenome | isolation source: Antarctica rocks | place: Antarctica: Victoria Land, Siegfried Peak nord
GGCCCCGCTCGTCCAGCGCCCCCGCCACCTGCCCATAGCGTGCCGCGATGCGCCCCCGCTCATCCATGCCACCCAGGGTACATCAAGCGCGCGCACTCCGCAAGCTTGTTTCTTGACGAACCCTTAGAGCGATGCGTCGTGCTGTAACGCTGCTCCTCGACCCCTTGCAACCGCTCGACTTCGCTCAGTGTTGCTTGCGCCTTTGCTAAAAGCTGGTCGCGGACTGGGATAAGTTGCAGCGCAAAGTCTTCGAGCGCTCCACCTTGTGTCATATCGTTTGGCATCAACCAGATACCGATACGGATTTGATTGCCGAGATATTGCACTGGCTCGCTCACCCATCCGTCGGCGACTGCACTCGTCGGGACCGCTTTCTGTATGGGTTCGGGTAGATGGCCGCGTATGCTCAACCATTGAGCGGCTGGGTTCATATCTGCGTCAGCCATGATACCCAAGGTGCGAATCGTCTCTTGCCGGAGACGAATCGGGATGTCGCGGAATACTTCGTTGATGCCACCAGCCTCCACCATTACTCCGGGCGTAACAACCGCAAACGACTCTAATAATGCGTGTTGGACGCAAAGCTGCCAAACGACATGCTGATCATCCGAACCTTCCACGAGTAACTGTTGAGGCGATGGCGGTGTTGCCTTGCTCGATCGGTGCGCCATTAGCGAACCTCGATCGCATGGCTGACTGCAACGTCGAGATCATCGCTGGTATAGCCGACAGGATAGATGGCGTCGCCGCGCCGTTGTAAGCGGAAGAGATAGCCCTGGTCGGCGTTGTCGTCCTCGGCCAACGCTTCTTGGAATGCTTCTACGCAATCCCAACTATGCGTCGTGGCGAAGATTTGAATGTCACGCTCCCGTGCTACTTTGAGGAGCAAGCGCCATACATCCGCCTGCGCGCGATAGTGAAGGCCGGTGTCGATCTCATCGATGAGAAGGACGCCTTTTCCGACCGTAACCGCCGATAGCGCAAGGGCGAGGGCGCGCCGAATTCCCTCCCCAAGACTACTGATTGTTACGCGAGTAGAATATTCCTTGAGTTTGACCAAGGTTCCGCCGACGGTGCGCTTACTGGTGAATCGAATATCTTCGGCAGCAGGTTCAATGATCTGTAGTGCAGTCGTAACTACCTGTTCCTTGACTGGGTCGCGAATTACGGCATCCCACAGATCCGCAAGGTATTCGAAATCCGCGTCTGCTACATCAATAAACCGTGCTCGACTCGCCATCGTACCGAGTTGTGTGACAAATCTGTCGCTTACGTACTCCCATCCCTCGTGGAGAGGGAGCGCTGTGGAGTTAGCTGGGCTGCCCAATTCATCTGGCTGCGTCGAGCGGTATGTGACAATCAGTTCCAGTGGTGGACCAGACAGTTGCGCTTCAGGACGATTGCAGAGGTCCAACGTTACCGTTTGATCGTTATCATGCTTCGAAGAGATGGTGATCTGTGAACCGATTTGAGGCTCGCGATCGAAATACACTGCGGCGAGCTGATAATGTATCGAGCCTTGTAGCGTTTCGCGTGTAATATCAAGAGTAAACTCTCCGCGCGCGTTCAACAGTTCGACAAGCGGTGCTACACCACCACGACTAGCCAGCAGATACACCGCCTCCAAGAAACTCGTCTTCCCCGCGTTATTGTCGCCCACGATCAGGTTGACGCGCGCGAGGCCGTCGATGGAAAAGTCCTTGAAGGCGCGGTAATTCTTGATGGTGAGGTCGCGTAGCATGAGATGCTCCAGATAAAAAAGGCGCGTAATAGAGTGCGCGCGAATATGACTATCATAATACGAATATTACTGGATCGCATAAAGCTGGCTGTGTGGACAGGCGCTTACTGACCGACAGGTGCCTACTGATCGGTTTGTGTCAGCGCCGCGTAGCGCGCCAGCAGGCGGGCGTAGTCTTCCTCGGTGTCGAGGTCGTCGGTGGGGGGCGGGCCGGGGATCGGCACCTCGTGGACAGCGGCGTTGTGGGCACGGATCACGCCGCGCGCGCCCTGATCGCCGGTCACTTGCGCTAGCTCGGGGAAGAGTTCGCGGGCGATCAGGACCGGATTGCCGCGCACACCCTCGTAGGTCGGCATCACGATCGGTGCGCCGGTCGCGCGGCGGGCGGCGATCAGCGCGTCGTGGACATCAGCGCCGATCAATGGCTGATCGCCGAGGATGAAGAGTGCGGCGTCGGTGTCGGGTGGCAGGGCGGCGAGCCCCGCGCGCAGTGATGTGCTCTGCCCCGCGTGGTACTCGTCGTTGACGACCACCCGTGCGCCCGCGAAGTCGATCCGCTCCCGCACCGGCGCGGCCTCGTGGCCGAGGACGACGATCACCCCATCCAAATCGGCGGCGAGCGCGTGCGTCAGCGTATGCGCCAGCACCGGACGGTCGCCGAGCGGCAGCAGTTGTTTCGGGCGTCCGAGGCGCGACGAACTCCCCCCGGCCAGGATCACGCCGACGATCGGGTGAGCTACCTCAGTCACTGGCCACCTCGACCGTCTCCTCGACCGCTTCCAAGGTTTGCTCCGCCTGGATCGTGGCGGGGGTCTCGTCGCGGACCGGCAGCAGGACGCGGTCGTAGCGGGTGGCGACAATTTCCGCGATGATCGCGAGGGCGATCTCTGGCGGGGTCTTACCGCCGAGATCGAGGCCGATCGGCCCGTGGATCCGATCGACCTGCGCCTCGCTGAAGCCCTCGCGCGCGAGGCGTGCGCGGCGGTCGGCGTGCGTCTTGCGCGCCCCGATCGCCCCGATGTAGCGCGCATCGGTCTCGAGCGCGCCGCGCGTGGCCGGTTCGTCGAGCTTCGGATCGTGGCTGAGGATCGCGATGTAGGTCGATTGATCGACGTGCAGCCGCGCGAACGCCTTGTCCGGCCAGGCGACGATGATCTCGTCGGCCTCGGGGAAGCGCTCGCGATTGGCGAAGCGCGAGCGCGCATCGACGATCGTCACCCGAAATCCGAGTTCCTTGGCGTAGTGGGTGAGCGGGATGGCGATGTGGTCGCCGCCGAAGAGGATCAGGTGCGGGGACGGGGCGTAGACCTCGATGAAGACGTCGATCGGCTCCTCGGACGACGCGCCGACGAGCGCCGCGTCGTAGGAGCGGCGGACCGACTCCTCGCGCCGCTGGGCGCGGACGGTATCGCGCACGATCGCCGCGCGCAGGGCGTCATCCGCGAAGTCGCCTTCCATGCGCCCATCGGGATGGACGATCGCCTTCGTCCCGACCGCGATCGACCTTGCCGGTGCGCCGATCACGGTCGCGGTCGCGATCAGCCGCTCCTCGCGCAGATACCCTTTCAACGTATCGAAATATCCCACCCCCACCCCCTTTGAGAAGTACGAAGTACGAGATAGCGCCTTTAGCACCACCCGCACCAGTTCGTACCCCGTACTTCGTCGTTCGTACCTTGTACTTCGTACTTTAGCTGACCGGTTCGATGAAGACCTCGATCGTCCCGCCGCAGGCGAGGCCGACCTCGAATGCCAATTCATCGGTGATGCCGAAGTGGAGCAGCTTGCTCTCGCCGCTCTTGATCACCTCTTGCGCCGCGTCGTAGACCGCGCCCTCGACGCAGCCGCCGCTCACCGAGCCGACCATCTCGCCGTGCGAGGAGACGGCAAGCTTCGCGCCGAGCGGGCGTGGGGCGGAGCCGTAAACCTTGACCACCGTGGCGACCGCGACCTGATCGCCGCGCTCACGCCACGATTCGATCGCCGGTAGAACATCTCTCATGCTGGACCTCCTGGTATCGCGCGAGAACAGGATGCGTGCCGCACGGCGTTCGCGCAATTGCCGTGCCTACTCGATCGAAGGGCGAGGTGGCCCGATCTATTCCCGTTAAGGGGTGCGGGGCGAGCCGTTTGCCCGCCCCGCACCTTCGGTTGATCGTCCTCGCGTCGCTATTTCTTGTTCAGCACTTCGGTGCGGTGCGCCGTCTGGCTGCGAACCGGGCGATGTGCGGTCACCTCGGACAGCGAGTTGGCGAGCGCCTCCAGGCTGGTGAGGTTGTGGACCGGCAGGAAGTCGTCCACGTACGGCAGCGCCGCCTGGATCCCGCGCGTCAGCGGCTGGTAGGTCGGCGAGCCGAGCAGCGGGTTGAGCCAGATCAGCCGGAACGACATCCGCTGCAAGCGGGCCATCTCGCGGCGTAGCACATCGACATCGCCGCGATCCCAGCCGTCGCTGATGATCATCACGATCGCTCCCTGCCCTAGCACGCGCCGCGCCCAGCGCGTGTTGAAGGTGAGCAGCGACTCGCCGATGCGCGTGCCGCCGGCCCAGTCCTGGACCTCCTTGGAGACCCGTTCGAGGGCCGCGTCGATGTTACGGACCCGCAACTGGCGGGTGATCCGCGTCAGGCGCGTGCCGAAGACGAAGACCTCCACCCGGCTCAGTCCCTGCTCGACCGTGTGGACGAACTGGAGGAGGAGGCGCGAGTAACGATCCATCGAGCCGCTGATGTCGCAGATCAGCACCACACGGCGCGGCTTCATCTTGCGGCGGCGGTGCGAGAGTTCCAGCATCTCGCCACCGTATTTCATATTGGCGCGGAAGGTCCGCCGCATATCCAGGTAGCGCCCCTTCGAGGCACGGACGGTGCGACGGGAGCGGCGCAGGGCGATCTTCCAGGTGATCTTTTCCATCAGGAAGCGCGCGCGCGCCATCTCGTCCGCGTTGAACTGGGCGAAGTCCTTCCCCTTCAACGCCTCGGAGGCGGAGAAGGTCAGCATCGTGTCCGGGTCGACGTCCTCGGCGTTCTCGCCTTCGACCGCCTCCTGCTGCCCGGTGCCCTTCTCCGCGTTGTCGCTGTCTTTCCCCTCCTTCTTGTCCTTGCCGGGTGGCGGGGGGATCGCGAGCTCGTCCTCGGCGTCGGTCGAGTCGGGCGGCGGCATATCGCCCGATTGATCGTATGGGCCTTCATCGTCGGAGAAGGTGCTGTAGCGCCAGTAGAGATCGAACGCCTTGTCGAAGAGCGGCCCATCCTCGCGACGGGTGACAAAGGTGGCCCGTGCGGCCAGCTTGAAGTCCTCGCGGACCAGGCCGACCGCCGGGACGGCCTTCGCGAAATCCATCGTCTGGCCGAGGGTGGCGTGCAGCCCGACGAGGCGCAGGTAGCGCCCGAAGCCGACCACACGATCGAGCAACTGGGTGCCACGCTCCAGGTCGCGCCCGTGCGGGGTGAGCCCGGCTGCCAGATCATCAGCCATTGGTCGCCGCCTCGATCAGCTGCTTGCTCAGCCCGCCACCGACCTTAGTCACATCTTCCTGGTGCTTGAGGATCGCGCCGAGGGTGGCGTCGACCGCCTCCTGGCGCAGATCGGTCTGGTCCAGCGTGATGAGCGCGGCGGCCCAGTCGAGGGTCTCGGCGACACCCGGCACCTTGTAGAGATCGACGCGGCGCAACTCGTGCATGAAGCGGCTGATCTGCCGCGCCAGAACCGCCGGAGCCTGCGGCTGGCGGGCGGCGATGATCGCCTCTTCCTTCTCGATCGAAGGATAATCGATCCAGTGATAGAGGCAGCGGCGCTTCAGCGCGTCGTGCAGCTCGCGGGTGCGGTTGGAGGTGATGATCACTACCGGCGGGCGGGCCGCCTTGATCGTGCCGATCTCCGGGACGGTGATCTGGAAGTCGGAGAGCAATTCGAGCAGGAACGCCTCGAACTCCTCGTCGGCGCGGTCGATCTCGTCGATCAGCAGCACCGGGCGCTCGCCGGGGTGCTCGTTCGTGTACTCGACCGCCTGGAGGAGCGGGCGCTTGATCAGGAACTCCGGCCCGAAGATTTCCTTCAGCGCGTGCTCGCGGGAGGTGTGATCGGCCTCCAACATGCGGATCTCGAGCATCTGCTTGGCGTAGTTCCACTCATAGACGGCGTTGCTGACATCCAGGCCTTCGTAGCACTGAAGGCGGATCAGCTGCGTCCCGAGGAGGTCGGCCATCGTCTTGGCGACTTCGGTCTTGCCGACGCCCGCCTCGCCCTCCAGCAGGAGCGGCTTGCCGAGGCGCAGGGCGAGGAAGAGGGCCGTGCCGAGGCTGCGGTCGGCGATGTACGCCCTTCCGCGCAGGGCGTCCTGAATCTGGTCGATCGAATCGATGGTATTGAGCGTATCGCTCACGGGTGTTCCGGTCGTCATCCCCTGTCCGTCCTCCGTGCTTGGTCCGCGCCGTCAGGCTCCACCGCGATGTGGGGGCGCGAGGCGGCAGCGCTGCGGTGCGCCGGGACGTCCGGCGCGGCGGTCCCCCTTAGTATACCAACTGCGCCGGGCCTGTGTTGTGAATGGCGCGGCCTTATTTCTGCGTTGTGGCACGCATCGGGGACACAGGATTGTGCAATCCGCACGGTTCGCCGCGAGGGGCTTGCCCTGGCGGGGTATGCTAGAGCGTAAGGTCGATAGCCATGTGGGGTGCGCTGCCCGACGGTTTCCGAGGCGACGGCGCACCGGTGACGACAGTATCCAGCTTTCATCGACCACTCCTCCAAGGATGTTGTTCTTGCTCCCGCGCTCGATCACCGACAGGTCGACAGGAGGTGCCACGATGCACGCACGCGCTATACACCGCTCGCTACGCCTCCTCGCGTTGCTCATGCTTCTCGTCCCGGTGTGGCTGGCCGTACCAGTTGCCGGGACAAGCGCCGCCGCGCCGCGTTGCTTCGCCGAGACCGGGCGCTGCATCGCCGGGCGTTTCCTCGCCTACTGGGAGGCGCACGGCGGACTGGCGCGTCACGGCCTGCCGCTGAGCGATGAGTTCACGCAGCTCCTCGCCGATGGCAGGCCGTACACGGTGCAATACTTCGAGCGCTCACGTTTCGAGCTGCACCCGGAGAACGCCATGCCGGACGATGTGCAGCTCGGGCAGCTCGGGCGTGCGCTCCGTCCCGCCGATCCGCCCGATGGTCCGCCGCGCGAGCCGGGCGTGCAGGATGGCTTCTACTTCCCGGAGACCGGCCATCGGGTCGGCGGGCGCTTCTTCGACTATTGGTACACGCAGGGTGGGCTGGCGCAGTTCGGCTACCCGCTCTCCGCCGCCTTCACCGAGCGCCTGGACGATGGCAACGCCTACACCGTGCAGTATTTCGAGCGCGCGCGCCTCGAATATCACCCGGAGAACTTGTCCCCGAACGATCTCCTGCTCGGGCAATTCGGGCGGAGGGTCTACGCCGTCTGTGGCGAAGCGGTGCCGCGCTGCGATCAGGGCGGGCGCTGAGCCGCGCGCCCGCCGTATGGCCCGCGATGCCGTCTCGGCACAGCGGGTGATGGCGCGAACGACCACGTAACAGGGCGGGGGCGACGTGTACATCGTCGCCCCCGCCCTGAAAATGAAACTCGCAGCTAGCGCTCGCCGCACCGGCTCGCGGCCATCACTATTTCCTCGGGCGACCGTCGAACGTGTCCGGGTGCGGCCCCGTGCGGCCCGCATCGCCCCGGTCGAGCGCGGCGAGCGCGGCGTCATCGGCGGCATCGAGCGTGAAGTCGAAGAGCCCCAGGTTCTCTCGCATCCGCGCGGGCGATGTCGACTTCGGGAAGACGATGTCGCCGTGCTGGATGTGCCAGCGCAGCACGACCTGGGCGGGCGTCCTGCCGACCTGCTCGGCGATGCGGACGACGGTCGGCTCGTCGAGCACGCGACCCTTCGCGATCGGCGACCACGCCTCGGTGGCGATCCCGTGCGCCCGCCCGTAGGCGCGCACCGCCTCGTTCGTGAGGAAGGGGTGGACCTCGATCTGATTCACCGCCGGCACGATGTCGGTTTCGGCGGCCAGACGCTCCAGGTGTGGCACCTGGAAGTTTGAGACGCCGATCGAGCGGGCACGCCCATCGCGAAAGAACTCCCCGAGGGTCCGCCAGGTTGTGACGAAGTCCCCATCGTCGCGGGCGGGCAACGGCCAGTGGATCAGGAAGAGATCCACGTAATCGGTGCCGAGCGCGGCGAGGGTCGCCTCGAACGCCCGTCGGGCGTCGTCGGGCCGATGGGCATCGTTGTTGAGTTTGCTCGTGACGAACACCTCGCCGCGATCGAGGCCGGAGGCGCGGATTCCCTCGCCCACTCCGCGCTCGTTGCGGTAGCCCTGTGCCGTGTCGATGTGGCGGTAGCCGAGCTCGAGCGCCGCACCGACCGCCCGCGCGGTCTCATCCGGCGGGATCTGGAAGACGCCAAACCCGAGCTGCGGGATCGCCCGCCCATCGTTGAGGGTAATGTTGGGTATTGCACTCACTATGGGTGTACTCCTTTGTACGCGCTGTGCGCGATCATAATAGCCGCGCAATCCAATCGATGCCGCAACCCAGGCATGGCGCACGGGTCTCACGCAGTCGCCGGGTTCCCTGCCAGCGTTCTGGCTGAACCTGGTCGCGGCACCGGATGGGACGCCCCGCACGCTTTCCGCGCACGGCTCCCAACGGCACCCACTATCGCTGTATTCCCATACGCTCATCGCCATACCGCGCGCCGCGTCGCCACCGCCTGGCGCGTGCCGCCGGGAGTAGCGCCGTCCGGTCCCGCCCTTCCGGTGGGTGCGGGGCTGGCGTCGGTGGCCCTTGTGCATCCACGGTGCAGGAGGCGCGCTGGACGGCGCTGCGCGGCAACGCCGCATTCTCCGCCGCCGCCGTGCTGGCACACGGCGGGACGCAGGCGGCGTCCCCCGGCCCCAATTGCGCGCAGAGGCCGATCGTGTTCGCCCCGGCGAAGCTCGGGTCGATGAGCCCGCGCTCGTCCACATCGAGCGCGTAGCGCGTGCAACTCGCCCCGCTCGGGCGCAGGCAACGCGCGCTGGCCCCGGCGTACCACTCCGGGTCGAGGCTGAGGGTGAAGAGGGCGAAGCCGCGCACCCGCGCGGGCATCCGGTACATCGCATCGAGATAGTAGCGCGCTTTCAGATCCCAGCGCATCGCCGAGTTGATCCCCGCCTCGGTGATGAAGATCGGGAGGCCGGTCTGGCTCAGAGCGCGGTCGAGGACGAGGTCGGGGCAGAGCGCGTCGCCATTCGCCCCGGCGCAGTCGCGCGTATCGGACGCCTCGCGCAGGGCAGGGTACGGCTGCTCCAACGTGTCGGCACCATACAGGTGGGCTCCGAGCGCGTCGTAGCGGGCGGCGACGCTGCCGAGGCCATCGCCCCGATCGGAGAGGAAGAGGTCGAGGTAGGCGAGCCCGCGATAGTCCGGGTTGGCGCTGTCGCGCAGGCCATTCGCCGTCGGCAGCGAGGCCATCCAGTGCAGATTGGGATGGCTCGCGCGGTATTGCGGACCGAGGTCGCGGACCGTCGCCAGCAGGCTGTAACGCGCGATGAGCGGGTTGACCCCGGCGAGGTCCGGCTCGTTGCCGACCTCGATCCAGAAGGCGACGCCGGAGCTGTCGTTCCCCCGATCGCGGATGTAGTCGAGGAGCGAGCGCCCGTCGCCGGGGAGGGGGGCGTTGAGTTGGCGTTCCACTTCGTCCGGGTCGGTGCGCGTCTCGGCGGTGCGGAGGATGATCGTCCGCGCGCCCGCCGTGATCGCGTCGTCGAGCTGCGCCGTCCCGAAGACCGGCGTGGCCGGATAGCCATCGTAGAACATCGAGAACTTGGCGAGGGTCGGGCGTAGGCGCGTGTAGGCGGGGAGCTGGTACGTCTGCCAGTTGCTCGGATCGATGAAGTTGACGCCGATGTCGAGGGTCAGCGGCGCGGAGCCGGTCGGGGCCGCGCTCGCCGACCGCGCGCTCGCACCGCTCCCGGTCCAGTCTCCCCAAGCGGTGGCCTGCGCGCCGTCCCGCGTATCCAGGGTGTAGCGGCGACCATCGGTCCCCTGCCCGTAGAGGGTCACACCCGTGGCGCTCGTTACCGCGACCGGCGCGGCGGCGAGCGGCCCGCCGAGGGGGCGCGCGGCGGAGAAAGTCCGCCCGTCCGTCGAATTGCGCTGCCAGATCATCCCACGCTCGTCGCGCAGGAAGACGTGAACCTGCCCGCCGCTGGCGGCGGCTGCCGGGGGCGAGGCGAGGCGGTCGCCGAGCGCGCGCCACCCCTCGTACTCGTTCCCGTCGCCGCTGCGCCTGACCCAGAGGGTGCCATCGGTCCCGCGCACGAAGACGGCGACGAATGTCTCCGTGCTGGCCGCTGCTGGGGCGGCATCGGTCGCGCCGCCGAGGGGCGACCAGCCGCTGTACCAGAGGCCATCGGTCTTGCGGACCCAGACCCCGCCGTCGGCGCGGCGGGCGACGATCAGGCTCTGCCCGCGAAAGGTCGTCGCCCCGGTCGCGCCGGGGGCGTTGTCCTCGCCGAGCGCCGCCGGGGCCGCATTCGTCGCCCCTGCCGGTCGTGCCGCCGGGAATGCCAGCAGGGCGATCAGGAGGAGCGTGAGGGCGCGGCAGAGCGCCCCGTTGCGGATTCGTTGCCGGTCACGATGCGTCGCCAGGTTCTCGCCCTCTCTATGAACGGCGTCGGTGCCTGCCCGTGCTGTGCGTCGGTCGTCGCGTCTGTTCAAACGCGCGGCACGGGCGATCGGTTCGCTGTGGGGCGGCAGCGACTCGCGGCGGTGCCAGTCCGGCAGCACGCTCGGCGGCTGCGCGTGGGCGGCGGGGTTTCCATCTACTCGCCGGATGCGGGTGGGAGCGGGTGGGAATGGAAGGTGCTATAAGGGCGTTATGGGGGAGGAACGATGGGCGACCACGCTGGTCGCCATGAGTGCGAATCCCTTGAGTGCCGCGATGATGCCGAAAGCAAGGAGGATGTAGCATGGCTGTAACTGCTGAGCGCTTCAACCAGGGCATGACCTACGAGGAATACAAGGCGCAGATGACGCGCAACCGCGAGCGCTTCGACGAGAACGAGGCTGCGGTGCAGCTCGATCCGGCCGACGTGCAGACCTTCTCCGGTCTCTCGCAGCCGCTGAACGTGGTGGTGATCGCCGAGGATTGGTGCGGCGACGTGATCAGCGGCCTGCCGGTTCTTGGCAAGCTCGCTGCGGAGAGCAACGGCAATCTGAACGTGCGGACCTTCCTGCGGGATCAGAATCTCGACCTGATGGACCAGTACCTGAAGGAAGGGAAGTACCGCTCGATCCCGGTCTTCGTCTTCCTCGACAAGGATTTCAACGAACTGGGGCACATGATCGAGCGCCCCGAGAGTGTCACCGAGATGCTCGCCGAGAAGCGCGCGGCGATCTACGCCAGCGACGCGAAGTTCGGCGACCCGAGCATCCCGCCGGATCAGTTAGCACCGGAGATCCGCACGAACCTGATGCAGGCGCTCAATCAGGTGCGCGAAGACGCCCGCCCGCAGATCAACAGCGCGATCGTCGGCGAGTTGCGCGCGATCATCCAGGACGTACCGGTCACCGCCGAGTAAACTTCGAGCGGACGGGGGGGCGGACGCACTGTCCGCCCCCCCTTTTGCGCCCATTTTGGGCGGCGATTATGAAGCTGCATGGGAGGCGATGATGGCGAAGAAGCTGGTGAAAGTGACGATCACCTACTGCGCGGAGTGCGGCTACGAACCGCAGACCCTGGAACTGGCGAACGCACTGATGCGCCGGTTCCTCTACGACCTCTCCTCGGTGGAGCTGATCCCCTGGCACGAGGGCTCGTTCGACGTCTCGGTCGATGGCGAGCTGGTCCACTCGATGTTCCGCGAGGGCGGCTTCCCCGAGTCCGAGGCGATCATCAAGGCCGTCGAGGCGCGGCAGGGCGCGACGGCGTAGGGATAGTCGGCGGTCGGCGGTCGGCAGTTGGCAGAACGAAAAAAGGCGCGGTGCCAGCAGAAGGGCACCGCGCCTTTGCCTATATTCTCTGCCGACTGCCGACCGCCGACTTACGCCCCCTTCAGGCTCGGCAGATAGCATCGCTCCGTATACTCCCGGACCATCCGCTCGGTGTTGAAGATGGGTGCGTTCAGCGCGATCGAGCGCTTCATGCGACCCGTCCAGCCGTAGGGCACGCCATCCAGCCCGCGCTCGTAGAAGGCGGGCACCAACTCCTGCTCCAGGATCGCGTAGAGGGACTCGGCATCGATGTACGCCTGATGCTCGACGTTGTCGAACGTCTCGGTGCCGCCGATCGCCCAGCCGATCTCCCCACCCCGCTCCTGCGCCTCGTCCCACGCCTCGACCCACCAACCATCGAGCGTGCTGCAATTGAGCGCGCCGTTGGCGGCGGCCTTCATGCCGCTGGTGCCGCTCGCCTCGTAGGGACGCTGCGGCGTGTTCAGCCAGACATCGACCCCCTGCACCAGCTGCCGCGCGACCCCGATGTCGTACCCTTCCAGGAAGAGCACGCGGTGGCGGAACGGCCCCTGCCCGGCGAGCTGCGCGAGCCGCTGGATCAGCAGCTTGCCGCCGTCGTCGCGCGGGTGGGCCTTCCCGGCGAAGACGATCTGCACCGGACGCCTGGCGTTGTTGAGGATCCGTGCCAGGCGATCCGGGTCGCGCATCAGCAGGGCGGCGCGCTTGTAGGTGGCGAAGCGGCGGGCGAAGCCGATCGTCAGCGCGTGCGGGTCGAAGGCGTCGCTGTCATAGGAGCGCCCGTGGCGCGCGTCCTGTTCGTGGGCCTTGTCGCTGATGAAGGTCAGCAGGCGCGCGCGGCTCGCGTTGCGCGCGGCCCAGAGTTCGTTGTCCGGCGCGCGCAGGATCGGTTCCCAACCGGCCGGATTCGCCGGGGCGGTGCCGGGTGTGATGTCCAGATAGCGGGAGTAGATCGCCGCCATCTCCGGGGAGACGAATGAGGGGATGTGGACGCCGTTGGTGATGTACCCGATCGGCACCTCGTCCTCGCTGAGGTCCGGCCAGATGCTTCGCCACTGCTGGCGGCTGACCTCGCCATGCAGGCGGCTGACCCCGTTCGCCCGGGACGAGAGCTTCAGCGCCAGAACCGTCATGCAAAAGTATTCGCGGTAGTCGTCCGGGTTGTGTCGCCCCAGGCTGAGGAATTCGTGCATCGAGAGGCCGAATGGCCGGATATACTCGCTGAAATGCTGCTCCATCAACTCGGGCGAGAAATAGTCGTGCCCTGCGGGGACCGGCGTGTGCGTGGTGAAGATGAAGGTCGGGCGTAGCTTCGCGCGCGCCTCCTCGAAGGTGCCGCCGTCCTGCTCCATCGTGCGGCGAATCCGCTCCAGCGTCAGGAAGGCGGCATGCCCCTCGTTCATGTGGTAGACGTCCGGGGCGATGCCGAACGCCTCCAGGAAGCGCGTGCCGCCGATGCCCAGCACGATCTCCTGGCGGATCCGCATGGTGATGTCGCCGCCGTAGAGGCGCGCGGTGAGCCGCCGATCCTCCTCGTTGTTCGCCGGGAGATCGGTGTCGAGCAGGTAGAGGGTGATGCGCCCGACCTGGACCTGCCAGGCCGCGATCTGCACGTCATGATCCTCCAGGCGCACCGAGACGATCAGCGGCGTGCCGTCCGGCCCGTTCACCGGCGCGACCGGCAGACGCTCCGGCGCATTGTCTTCGCCGCCGTCCTGCTGCCAGTCCGAATCGTCGAGCGTCTGCCGGAAATACCCCTCCCGGTAGAAAAGACCGAGCGCGATCAGCGGCACGCCGAGATCGCTCGCCGACTTGAGATGGTCGCCCGCGAGGACGCCGAGCCCGCCGGAATAGATCGGCAGGCTCTCGTGTAAGCCGAACTCCATCGAGAAGTAGGCGATGCGTGGCGCGGGAGCCGCAACGCCGGTCGTGGCGAACCAGGTGTTGGTGTCGTGCAGGTAGGTATCGAGATTGGCGCTGGCGCGCTCGAGCTGCGCCAGGAAGGCCGGGTCCGCCGCGAGCGTCGCGAGGCGTTCCTCGCCGAGCCCCTCGATGATGGCGATGGGGTTGTGGTTCGTGCTCTCCCAGAGCACCGGATCGAGCGCGCGGAAGAGCTCGACCGCCTGGTGATCCCAGGCCCAATGCAGATTATTCGCCAGGGCGTGTAACCGCGTGAGCTGCGCCGGTATTTGCTTCATTGGCCCTTGTACTCCTCATCCTGCATCGTTATTCTGCATCGTTGGTGGCCGCTGATATGGGTGTGCTGTTGTTGCGCGATGCGCCGCAGCATGATACGTCCCCGCGTGCCTTCGGGACAAGGTATGGCTTCCCCACAGCGGACAACTCTACGGTAGAATGCGCCGAGGCACGCGGCAAGGGCTGCGCGCGGCCAATTGGTCCCGAATCTCGGTGGGAGGCACCCGATGACCACCTCGACGATCTACCCGGTTTTCGATGGGCACAACGACACCTTGCTCGATCTCTATCGCCCAAGTCGCGGGGGCGGGCGTTCGTTCTTCGAGCGGAGCGCGCGCGGGCATATCGACCTGCCGCGCGCGAAGGAAGGTGGCCTGGCCGGGGGCTTCTTCGCCGTCTTCGTTCCCAGTCAGGGGGGGGCACCGAATCCGACGACCACCGACCCTGGGGCGATGCGCCAGTTGCCGCCCGCACTCGAACTCGGCTACGCGCAGGAGACGGCGCTAGCGATGTCCGGGCTCCTCTTCCGCCTCGAACGGGAGGCGGCGGGCGACTTCAAGGTGGTCCGCACCGCCGACGAACTCGCCGCCTGCATCGCGAATGGCACCTTCGCGGCGATCCTCCACTTCGAGGGGGCCGAGCCGATCGACCCGGACCTCTACGCCCTGGAGACCTTCTACCAGGCCGGGTTGCGCTCCCTTGGGCTGGTCTGGAGTCGCCCCAACGCCTTCGCGAATGGTGTGCCGTTCCGGTTCCCCAGCACCCCCGACATCGGCACCGGCCTCACCGACGCCGGACGCGCGCTGGTGCGCGCCTGCAACCGCCTCGGGATCATGCTCGACCTCTCGCACCTCAACGAGGCCGGTTTCTGGGATGTCGCCAGGCTCTCCGATGCGCCGTTGGTGGCGACGCACTCCAACGTCCACGCGCTGAGCGCGACGCCGCGTAACCTGACCGATAAGCAGCTCGACGCGATCAAGGACTCGGACGGGATGGTCGGGCTGAATTACGCGGTCGCCTTCCTGCGCGAGGATGGCGCGAACGACGCCGCCACCCCGCTGAGCCAGATGGTGCGCCACATTGACTATCTGGTCGAGCGCATCGGTATCGACCGTGTCGGCCTCGGCTCGGACTACGATGGCGCGACGATCCCCGCCGCGATCGGCGATGCCGCCGGAGGGCAACGCCTGATCGCGGCGCTCGCCGAGGCCGGATACGACGATGCCGCGCTCCGCAAGCTGGCGCATGAGAATTGGGTCCGCGTCCTGCGGAAGACCTGGAAGTGAGTGGGCGGAGTGGGCACAGTGGGCGAGTGGCCCAGTAGAGAGAAACGAAGGAAGCCGATCGCTATGGCCGCTCCCGTATCCTCTACTGGCTCACTGGCCCACTGTGCCCACTGCCCGGAGGGCACATGGCCTATTTCCTCGCCAAGAGCGAGCCGCATGTCTATTCGATCGGCGATTTGGAGCGTGACGGCGCGACCGTCTGGGATGGGGTGAAGAACGCCCAGGCGGTCAATGTGATCAAGACGATGCAGCCCGGCGACATCATGCTGCTCTACCACAGCGGCGGCGAGTCCGCGATCGTGGGGGTGGCGGAGATCATCTCCGAGGCCCGCCCGGACCCCCGCGAGGCGAAGAGCTGGGTCGTGGATGTGCGCTATCGCGGGCGGATCGCCTCGCCGGTGACGCTGCGCCAGGTGAAGGAGAGCGGCAAGTTCGCCGATTTCCTGCTGGTCCGGCACAGTCGTCTCTCGACGATGGCTGTGCCGGAGTCGTTCGTGGATTGGCTACGCACGGCGCACGGCGCGGCCATTCCTTAAGACGATCTGTGGCGGCGATCACGATACGAGCGGCGGGGCGACACAATGCCGCCCCGCCGCTCGTCTGTGCCCTCCCCTTGCGTGTCGGCGGCGGCTCGGCTGGCCGCGATCGTACCGGAGACTGGGGCGCGATCAAGCGCGCGGGCGCAGGGTCGCGCGGGCCTCGCTATAGGCGCAGTGCTCGATGAAGCCGAGGCGCGCGTAGATGGCGCGGGCGACCGTGTTCGTCGCGACGACGTTGAGGATCACCTCGTCGCACGCGCCGCCGAGCAACGCCCCGACGACGCCGGCGGTTGTCGCCGCGCCATAGCCGCGCCCGCGCGCTTCCGGCAGGGTGAAGACATTGCCGACCGCCGCGATGCCGAACGCCGCCGCGACGACGTGCGTCCCGGCGGCGGCCAGCAGGCGCTCCCCGGCCCACACCCCGTAGAAGACGCCATGCGCGAGTTGATCCGAGGTGAAGGTACTGGCCGAGTAATGGGCGTATAGTGCGCCGAGCGCCGCCGCATCGTCGCCGGTGAGGCGGCGCAGTCCGGGCGGTTGCTCGGCGGGCGGGCGGAAGCTGTGCCGGTCGAGCGCCATGCGGCGCATCGCGCTCCGGTCGTGCAGCACATAGCGGCGTTCGAGCGGCGCGAGGTGCGATCCGCGCGCCAGGATATAGGTCGTGTCCGGCAGGAGGGCGGCGCGCGCGGCATCGGCCAGGATCGCCGCGAGCCCCGCCGGATCGCCATCCGGGATCAACGAGTTGAACGCCGGATGGCGATAGAAGAGGCAGGCGGCCTCCGCCGCGCCCGTACCCCGCCGCGTCAGGGCGATGCGCGTCCAGGCCCGGTGGGCAGGGGCCAGATCGGCGAGACTATAGCCGTTCCAGCGCCGATCCCCGCCGAGAGCGGCGGCGGCGTCCGCAGTTGTCGCCTCGCGCTCGATCGTCCACGCGGTCATCCTGCCTCCCCCTTCGCGCTACCCCGCACGGGGGGACTGTAGCAAGCGCCGCCGCGCGCGCCAAGGGTGGCCGCCCGCTTCGCTCAGGCGGTGGCGACGTTGGCGACGAGTTTCCAGACGCGCGCCTGCTGCTGGAGATCGTCCCAGTGATCCAGCAGTTCATCGTGGATGGCGAGGTTACGGCGCAGGCGCGTGGTGAACGCCTCGACGATGCGCGGGTCGAATTCCTTGCCGGCCCCGTTGGCGAGGAGCGCCAGCGCCTCCTGGGGGCCGAAGGCACCCCGGTACGGGCGTACGCTGGTCAGGGCGTCGTACGTCTCGCAGACGCGGATGATCCGCGCGCCCAGCGGGATCGTCTCGCCGCGCAGGCCGTGCGGATAGCCACCGCCTCGCCAATCCTCGTGGTGGTGGAGGATCAGCGGCAGGATCCCGCGCAGTTGCGGCACCGTGGCGAGCAGTTCCGCGCCCAGGAGGGGGTGTTGCCGGATCGTCGCGCGCTCCTCGTCGCGCAGCGGCTCACCCTTGTGCAGGATCGCTTCCGGGACGTTGATCATCCCCAGGTTCGCCAGCAAGGCGGCCAGGCGGATCGTGTCCACGACTTCGGTCGGTAGCAGCAGCGCGCGTGCGGTGGCGACGGCGTGCAGGGCGATCAGGCGTGCCCGCCCGGTGGACGTCGGCTCGCGCGCCTCCACCGCCGCCATGATCGCCATGAAGAACGCGAATGGGGTCTCCTGCGCGGTCGTCGTCGCGCCGAGTTGTCCGGTCGTGGTGAGCGGGGGGCGTACCGCCTGGAGTTGCGCCATTCTGAGGGGCATCACATCAACCTCATCGCTATCCTGAATCCTCGCGCCGTGCGTGTGCCTGGCCGGTATGTCGGGTGGGGGCGTGCCTTACCATTACTGTAGCCTGTGATCGCCTGCGCGCCTATGCCCCAAGGGTGCCATCGCGCGCCGCTGTTGGTCTGAGACGTTCGGGGGCGGATGGTGCGGGCGGCGGGCACCGCTGGCCCGTCGCGGTAGTACTCTCGGCGTGGGTGAATCGTCTGTGCGGCCCGTTCGCTCAGGGGCGCAATCCTGTGGTGGCCGCGACGACGCGCCATGCCAGTTCGGACGTCTGGAATTCATCCCAGGGGTCGAGGACCGCATCGCGCTCCGGCTGCTGGCGCATCATCTGGCGGAACTCGTAGGCGATGCGCGGGTCGAACTGGCGACCCGACCCGGCGTGTAGGGCTTTCAACGCCTCGGCGGGCGGGTAGGCGGAGCGGTAGGGGCGCTCGCAGGTGAGGGCGTCGTACGTCTCGCAGATGCGGACGATCCGCGCGCCGAGCGGGATGCGGTCGCCGCTGATGCCGAGCGGATAGCCGTTGCCGCTCCAATCTTCGTGGTGGTGGAGGATGATCGGGGTGATGTCGCGCACCTCCGGCGTGTCTCCCAGCAATTCGGCACCATAGACAGGGTGGTGGCGGATAAGCAGCTGCTCGTCAGGGGTCAGCGGGGTCTCCTTGCCGAGGATCGTTTCCGGCACGCGCAACATCCCGAGATTGCAGAGGAGCGCGCCGAGGCGGATCGTCGCCACCGCCACCGGGGCGAGATCGAGGACGCGCGCCAGGGCGACTGCGTACATGGCGACGTTGCGGACCCGGCTGCGCGGATAGCGCTCACGCGCTTCGATGGCGTCCATGATCGGCAGGAGGACGGCGAGCGGGAGGGTGGTGATGTTCGCTGTCACCGGCGCTTGTCGGCATGCCCCGCCAGTCTCCGATTCGAGTTCCCCCGTCTGCATCGTCCCTCTCCACACCGCGATCCGCGCCATCCGCTACATTTCACTCTACCAAGTGCCCGGTGTGCCTGCCATCACCCAGACGGCTTGCCGATCCGATGCTCGCGCAAGACATTTGTCCCGGCAGGGGGTGATCCGGTAGGATGGCTGTTAACGGAGAGTTGAGGAGTCATTTTGCGAGCGTGCAACCTCGCGCGCGGTTGCGCGTTTTGTTGTTGCGAAGCTACGCTCCGCGCTGCGGGCGGGGTATATCCATAAAAGTGGTCTGGACGAGCGCTGCGCTGCCGGGCATGTGTCCGGCAGCCTGTGGGGTACGTGAAAGGGCGGGGCGAGACGATGACGCGGGCTGTGCCACGTCTGCTGGCGAAACGATGGCTACCGATCCTCTGCTTGCTGCTGCTGATCCCACTGGTGCCGCGCTCGTCGCCGACGCGGGCGGCCCCCTCGGAGCCACCCAGCCTGCCCCCGACGACGCGCGGCCCCGACGCCGATTTCTTCGGGATCGTCGGGCGTGATCCGTGGTTCGAGTGGAACACCGACAAAGTCAACTATCCGAACGACGTGAATCGCGCCGCCCTCGAAGGGATGGCGCGCGATCTCGCGTTCGCCGGGGCCGGCTGGGTGCGGATCGAGCTGCGCGCCGATCACGATGGGAACGCGCAGGGCGGACCGGGCTACATCGACTATCGCAAGTGGGACTGGTTCATCAAGGAGTGTGCGCCGAAGTACGGGCTGAAGGTGCTCCTGTTGCTCGGCTCGGCGGTCATCGACCACAGCTTGGTCGATCCGACGGTCTCCTTCTCGCGGATCAACGATCCCGCCGATCGCCCCGATGGCACGAACAACTACGTGCGCCTCTACACGGCGCGGGCGCAGGAGATCGCCGATCACTTCGGCGATAGCGTCGCCGCCTACGAGATCCTGAACGAGGCGAATATCAGCGACATCCTACACACCGAGAGCGCCGGGACGCAGGTGGAGTTCGACCCGCAGAACTACGGCGCGCTGCTGACCGATATCTACATCGGCATCAAGTCCGCGCATCCGAAGGTCCAGGTGATCGTGGGCGGGCTCCTCTACGGCTTCCGCCCCAACGGCGGCTCCGCCGACTACGACTACCTCTACGTCCTCTACAACAGCAAGCGAATCCAGGCGTACCGCGCGGCGAACGGGCGCTATCCGTTCGATGGGGTGGCGAGCCATGCCTACTTCGTCGGGACGCCGCGCGAGGTCGTCAACCACTACTGGCAACTGCGTGGGGTGATGGATTCGGCTGGCGATACGACGAGCAAGCTCTGGCTGACCGAGATCGGACAGCAAGGAACGCCGCCTACGGTCGATCCGAGCTATCTGGTCGCCACGCCGACCAAGAGCGAGGAGGAGCAGGCCGCGTTCATGCGCGAACTCTTCCCGCTGTTGCTGAACGAGACACACGGCTTCGTCGCCAACGTGTTCTGGTTCAAGTACGAGGATTTCCCGACCCAGAGCGGTTGGTCGGAATACGGCATGGTCCGCCTGCCGATCACGAGCGGTGGTGGCTATGTGCAGCCTCCCGCGCCACGCAAGCTCGCCTTCAGCACCTTCCAGAGTATCGCCAATCCCGGCGCACTGCCGACCGCACCGGAGTCGGCGAACAGCCTGCCGACGAGCGGCTACTACTTCCCGCAGACGCGGCACACGATCAGCGGCGCGTTCCGCCAGTATTGGGAGAACAATGGGGGGCTGAATCGCTTCGGCTACCCGATCACCAGCGTCTTCGAGTCGGGTGGGGTCCGCGTGCAGTATTTCGAGCGCGCCCGCTTCGAGTATCACCCGGAGAATGACGCCGACAATCAGGTGGAATTGGGGCTGCTGACCGGCTTCCTGACGCAGGGGCGTGCCTTCCCGAAGGGGATACCGATCACGCCGACCCCGGCCCCGCGCCCCGCCGGGACGCCGACCCTGGCCCCCTCGCCGACAGTGTCACCGACCGCTTGCCCGACCGGGACGACCTGCACCCCCTCCTCGACCGCGACATCGACGATCCCCCCGACTCCGACCCTGACCCCCACGCCTTCCACGATCTACTTCTCGCAGACGGGGCACAATCTCGGCGGCTCGTTCTACACCTACTGGCGGACGAGCGGCGGCCTCTCCTCGCTCGGCTACCCGATCTCGGAGGAGTTGCGCGAGAAGAACCAGGCGGACGGCAAGGAATACACGGTGCAATACTTCGAGCGCGCCCGCCTCGAATACCACCCGGAGAACGCCGGGACGCCCTACGTGGTATTGCTCGGCTTGATGGGGACGGAAGTGCTCAACACAGACGGTTGGTATCGCTAGGGCCGGCGATATCGACGGGGCGGCGCGCATCTGCGTGCCGCCCCGTTCGTTTAAGTCGCAGCGCCTCTTGACGACCTGTCTGTAATGTACGTACACTACGGCATGGGCCACCAGGGTTTTTTCTACCGCGCCATGAAGGGAAAGAACATGAGCAGCGTGAGTAGCATCGAGGCGTTGCGCTTCGACGAGTCGATCACCCCCCTGCCGCGCCCGACCGTGCCGGAGGTCGAGGCGATCCTCGGCGTGCCGATCCCGGTCCTCGATCATGGCTTCGTGCGCCTGATCGACTACATGGGCAACGACGCCGCGATCGTCCAGGCGGCGCGCGTCTCCTATGGGGCCGGGACGAAGAAGGTCAGCGAGGACAAGGCGCTGATCCGCTATCTGCTACGTCACAAGCACACCTCCCCTTTCGAGATGGTCGAGGTGAAGCTGCACATCAAGGCGCCGATCTTCGTCGCGAGACAATGGGTCAGGCATCGTACGGCGAGCGCTAATGAAATTTCAGGGCGATATTCGATCCTCTCCGATGAGATGTATCTGCCCGACGACACGCAGGTCAGCTTCCAGAGCAGCGACAACAAGCAGGGGCGCAGCACGAACGAAGTGCCCGACGCCGTGCGCGAGCGTGTGCGCGAGTTGTTGCTGACCGGGCAGCGGGAGTCCTACGCGGCGTACCAGGAGTTGATCGACGCGGAGATCGCGCGGGAGCTGGCGCGGGTCGCGCTGCCGGTGTCGGTCTACACCGAGTGGTACTGGAAGATGAACCTCCACAACCTCTTCCACTTCCTCGCGCTCCGCACTGACGCGCACGCGCAGTTCGAGATTCGCATCTTCGCCGAGGCGATCTGCCTGATCGTGCAGCGCCTCGCGCCGGTCGCCTACGGGGCGTTCATCGACTACGCGCGGGACGCCACGCACCTTTCCGCGCCGGAGCGGCAGATCGTGGTGCGGGCGCTGCGCGGTGAGCCGCTCGCCCCGAGCGATTGGGCGGGGATCGGCAAGCGCGAGCGGGCCGAGTTCGCGCGCAAGTTCGGCCTCGACCCGACGAACCTCCCCGGCTACGCCCCGGTATCCGCGACGCCCCCGACGCCCGCGCCCGCGCCGATGCTCAATGGCAACGGGCATGAGGGGCACGACTGACGCTGAAACGATCCCCTAAGCGGATCGAGCGAGCGAGGATGAGCGCGCCCCTTTCCCTAGAGCGGTGCTCAATATGGTTGGCCGTGTCATCCGGTGGCAGGGATCCGGGGGTTGAAATACCCCACAAGAGGGTAGCTACCCCCGTCTGGGGGTGCTGCGGCACCGGCGAAGCCCCCCTTCGGGGGCCGGGGTGGGCACGTCGGTCAAGCATTATGCGCGTTGCTATATTGCAGGGAGAGGGCCACGCCATTATGCGTGAGGGAACTGAGGCATAATTCCCGGGCCGGGGTTGGCGATCGTCCGCTCGCTACGGTGTCAGCACCAGTGTCGCCACTGTGGCCTCCGCGATGGCGGGGCGTGACCAGAGCAGCGGGTGGTACGCATCGTTCAGCCAGAGACGGAGCAGGTCGGCGTAGTGGGGGCTGGCGGGGTGCCCCGATTGCCCGCCCGGATAGACGCTGCGGCTCGCATTCCAGTCGGTCGGATCGCAGATCTGGCGGTAGGACGGGCCGTTGTAGAACTCGACCCCGGTGGGGCTGAGCGTCCTGCTGCCCATGCAGACGGTATTGAGATCGCCGCCGAGCGGGAAGGGGCCGCGATTGAAGAGGCGTCCCAATGGCCCGAGTGCGCCGAGCGACCCGCGCAACGTCAGCGCGTGGTTGGTCCCGTAGCGCCAGAGGGCGATCTCCTCGCCGTGTGCTGCACGCAACGCCGCGAGCGCCGTGCTCCAGGCGTCGCGCAGGATCGCTTCCGGGGTATCGTCGGGTGCGAGCCAGCTCGTGTCGCCCCCGGCGAGCGCGTCGAGCAGGCGTGGCAGGGAGCGTTGGAGGAAACTGCGACCGGGCAGGGTGGCGAAGGCACCCAAGCCGACCGCCGTGGAGAGCGGCCCGGCGATCGCGCGATACGCCCGCTCCTGGAGCGTAGTCAGGAGCGTCGCGGCGATCGCCCCGGCGACGCTATCGTCGATCAGATTGCCATCCCAGATCGCCAGGACATCGCGCGCCAACGTCGCGAGCGGCTCATCCGGCAAGAGCGGCAGCCGCCCCGCGCGGGCGAGCGCCGCCAGGGCGCGACCCGGCGCGCTCAGGCGATCGGCGTGGATACGCCCGAACGATTCGGCGTCGTGGCGCGGGGTGCGCGCGATCAACTCGTGGATGCGGGCGGCGCGGTAGCCGGGTGCCCATTCCCCCGGCAGCGGGTGCGGATACTCGTCGCCGACGATCCGATTGTTGGCCGTGACGACGAAGCCCGCCGCCGGATCGAGCGCGTGGGGATTCTCGTCGGGCGGGATCGTGCCGGTCCACTCCCACTCGCCGGTCCAGCCGGGGACCGGGAGCCGCCCTTCCCCCTGCGCGCGCAGGGGGATCGCCCCGCCGAGCGCATAGCCGATGTGCCCCGCGACATCGGCGTAGACGAAGTTCTGCGGCGGCACGGTCCAGTCGCGCAGCGCGGCGCGGAACGTCGCCCAATCCCCCGCGCGATTCAGGGCGAGGATCGCGCGCTGCACGTGTCCCGGTTCGAGCGCGGTCCAGCGCAGCGCCAGCGTTGCCTCAGCGGGCGCGTTCGCCGCGCCAGGTGGCAGCAGATCGGAGACGACCGTGCCGTGCCGGGTGATTCGCACCGTCACCGTCTCCGGGCGCGTCCGGGCGCGTAGGGGGCGCTCGCGCACGGCGATCTCCTCGTGGACGGTCGTCGCTTCTTCCCACGCCCCCCGGAACTCGTAGCGCGCGCCGGTCGGGTCATCGGGGTCGAAGCGCTCGATGTAGAGATCCTGGATGTCGTTCATGCCGTTGGTGACGCCCCAGGCGATCCGCGCGTTGTGGCCGATCGTCACGCCGACGGTGCCGGGGATCGACGCACCAATCACCGCATAGTCGCCGCCATGCAGGTGGTTCTCATACCAGAGGGCGGGGATTTGCAGGGTCAGGTGCGGATCGTTCGCGAGCAATGGCCCGCCGCTGACCGTGCGCTCCCCGCCGACGACCCAGGCGTTGCTCCCCTGGGCGCCGTCGCGCTCCCCGGCGAAGGGCTCCGCCGCCGCAGCGGCACGCAGCGCGCCCGCGCCGAAGTCGGCGGTGTACGTCGTGTCGGCGGGGAGGGTCAGCGGGTCGGCGCTCGGATAGTCCGGGTCGAGGAGGGCCGCGCGCGTCGCCCCGAGGGTGGCGACGATCCACGCGCGGATGATCTCGCTCGTCCAATTGGTCGAGAGATCGAGCGCCATCACCTTGCCGAACGCCAGGACATCGGCGGGTTGCCAGGGACGCGGGCGGCAACGGAGGATCGTGAACTCGAGCGGCAGGCGGCGCGACCCTTCCGCGAGGAAGGCATTGACGCCGCGACAGTAGGCCACCACCGCCTCGCGCTCCGGGTCGCCGAGGGCCAGCGCTTCCTGGCGCGCGACCCGCCCGAAACCGAGGACGCGCAGGAAGCGGTCGGAGTCGAGCGCGACCGACCCGAAGATCTCGGCGAGTTGGCCGAGCGCGGTGCGCCGCTGCAACTCCATCTGCCAGAGGCGATCCTGCGCGTGGACATAACCCTGTGCGAAGAAGAGATCGGCGTTGCCCTCGGCGTAGATGTGCGGCACGTCCCAGCGATCGCGGACGATCTCGACCGGCGCGCGCAGTCCCGGCGCGACGAGCGTGCCAGCGGTCTGGGGCAGGGGACGACGGATGAGCGCCGCACCCGTCGCGGCGGCGAGCCCGGCGAGTCCCGCCAGCACCCCGGTGGCAAGCGCCGCCCCTTTGCCGATTGACTTGCCCATGCCCGCATCCTTTCCTTCGCGTTGCCACACCGCGATACCCCGGCGAGACTCGATCGATCTTAGGGTAGCACGCGACGAACGGGCCGGTAAAGGCGATCAGGGCGATGCGGCGGGGGTTGTGGGGAGGGGGTATACTGGACCGATGAAAGGGCGGATGGTGCGATGATATTCTTGTATCTGGCGCTCGGTGGGATGGCGTTGGGCCTGCTGCAATTCGGCGTGGGCGCGATGCTCTGGGCCGAGGAGAAGGTCTTCCTCGTCTTCGGCTTCCTCACCGCGATCTGCGGCCTCTACGTCGCCGCGCGCCTCGTCGCCCTGATCCTCTTCCCCGATGCCTCTTTCGGGCTGATCTGACGGATCGGCGCGTGGCAGGCTACCGGTCATCCCGCGCCAGAACCGGCCTGTCCGCGCTGCCCCGTCGCACCGGACCCCAAGGCGTATGCCGCGCGCACGAGGTCTTCATTCCCCGCGATCTGTGCGTCGTTCGGCCCCGCCACGGTATCTTCGAGGCCGATACGGGTGTCGATACCGCGCCGGACCGCGTCCGCGAGGAGGATCCAGGTCGCCGCGCCATCGCCGTGCTGGAGGCGGGGGGCCGCGAGGCCCAGGCGGTCGAGTGCGCGGTGGATATCGTCGACTATCCCGAGCGCTTCGGCGGCGCTCGCGTCGACCGGCTCGATCAGGATGCGTGTGAGCCGCCCGTCCAGGCCGGATGCCGCCAGTATCTTGACATCCACGACCGTCGAGATGCCCGCCTCGATGCCGATCCCCGCCCCGACCAACGTTTCCATCACCGCGATCGCGCCCTCTTCGGAGAGATTGACCGAGGTGTAGTCGGGGGTTTTCCAGGCGCGGATGAGCGCGATCCGGCGCGCGAGATCGGACTCGATCCAGGCTCCGGTGGTGACCCCGACCGGCACGCCGCACGCGGCCCGGACCTGCGCCACGGTCGCATCGACGACCGCCGCGTCCAACTGCTCGCGCCCAGCCGCATCGCGCGGGTGCAGGTGGATCGCGCGCGCGCCTGCGGCGACACAGGCGACGGCGTCGCGGATCAGTTCCTCGATCGATACCGGCATCGTCGGGTGCTCGGCCTTCGTGAAGGGGCCATTCAGCGCCGCTTGCAGGAGCATGTCGGACCTCCGATTGTGACGCACGGATCGGCGTGGGGGCTGTCCCGACGGCACTCGCCGCACATAACCGCCACAACCCTATTATCTCAGCGGTTGCGGTCGCAAGCGGTCCTAATTGATCATCCCGGCTTATCGTCGATACCTGCTGTGGCGCGGGTACAGGGCGTCAGTGCTAGCGTAACGATCGCTTCGCGCTTATACGGTGAGGAGGCTACGTCGGCGTTCAGTTGCAGCATTCCCACCGGGGTAGGAGTGAGGCGCGGAACCCTGGTAGCGGGCCGCTATGGCGTGCTGAGGGTCCACACGCCATCGTCGGTGGCGGCGTAGAGGATGCTGCGGTTCTGCGTGACGCCGACCACGAGCGCCTGTACCGTTCGCCCCTCGATGCCGCCGTTCGTCCGTCGCCAGGTCGCCCCGCCGTCTTGCGTACCGAAGACCCCGATCCCCTTCGCCGCCCCCGCGCCGGTGCCGACCCAGAAGGTGTCGGAGACGTTCGGCGCGGCGACGATCGCGGTCGTCAGGCGGAAGCCCTCGGGGGCGTTCGTGGGCGGAGGGGTGGGCTGTGTCGCCTCCAGTCCAGCGGTCAGCAGGGTCCAACGCTGCCCGCCATCGAGCGAACGGAAGACGCCGACCAAGGTGGAGAGGAAGACGCTGTCGGCCTTGCCCGGATCGGTCGCCAGGGCGAGCGGCCCGAACGCCGCCGCCGGTAGTTGCGTATCCTGCCAGGTCGCGCCATCGTCGATCGTGCGGCGGACCTTCGCCGTGCCCCCCTCGGAAGCGTAGGCGACGTAGACGACGCGCGGCGTCCCCGGCACGAGCGCGATCTGGACCGGCGTATAGCCATCGAGTTGCGCCCCGGTCGCCGGTTCCCACGCCGTCCCGCCATCCTTGCTCCGCCGCACACCCGTGCAGGTCGTCGCCCAGAGCTTCTTCGCATCGGCGGGATCGACGGCGAGGCTGGTGATGTCCTGGCCGCTCTCCTGCCAGCGCGTGCCGCCGTCGGTGGAGACGAGGCCGGGTGTGCTTCCGCCACGTCCGCAGCCCGCGCTGACCCCGACATAGATGATCCGCTGGTCGCTCGGCGCGATCGCGATCGCGGTCACGCGCGGCGCGACGGAAGCGCCGCGCACCGCCTCCCACCGCTGCCCGCCATCGGTCGAGCGCCAGAGCTCCCGCCCGCCCGCGAAGAGGAGTTGCCCGTCACGCCCGCCGACCGCCAGCGCGTTCAGGGCGCTGCCAGCGAGCCCGCCCCGCGCGAACCGCGCCGTGTCGGCCTTGCGCGTCGCGGTGGCGCTCGCGCGTGTGGCGGTGCCGGGGAGGGCCGTGGAGGTGGGGATCGGCGCGAAGGCCGAGGTGCGCGTCGTGGTAGCCGTGGGCGCCGGGATGGGCGTGTGGGTCGGCGGTTCGGTCGTGGTGAGGGCGCTCGTGCGCGTGGATACGGCGCTCGTGGTCGGCGCGGCGGTGCTCGTCGGCGGCTGCACCGTCGCGGTCGGGTCGCTGCTGCACGCGACGAGCAACGGCACGAGCAGCGCCAGGAGTATCCCGGCGACCGTGAACCGTCTGCGTCCATCATCGCGTCGGCAGTCGAGCATCGGTCCTTTCCTTCGTGCTGCGTCGCACGAATACGTGGCGGGTTGGCCGGGGCCAGCCTCACCCTCCCTTGTGGGGGAGGGGAGCGGTCGTCTATGTCTCTGGAAAGCATAGCCAAAAAGTCCGATCGGCGAGCTGCCGTGGCGAGTCGCTCAGCGGACGGTGTCTAGCAATGCGCGCCCGTCGCGTCCGGTGAGCAAGAGTGTGACGTGTGGCCGCGCGATCGTCCAGCCGTTCGGGGGCGGCATCGCCCCGACGCGCGGTAAGGCGTGGACGCGCAATTGCCCGGCCTGGGGACGACCGAGCGCCCGCCAGCGGTCGAGCTGGGCGCTGAGGCGAGCGTGCGCGGCGGGCGAGCCGAAGCACCGGGCCGGGCTGGCCGCGGTATCCTGCCCCGCCCAGGCCGGGAGGAGGCAACCGCTGCCCACCGCAGTATCGAGCAGGGCGAGACGGATATCTGGCACACCGGTCGGGGTGGCGCGCGCGACGAACTGCGCCAGCGGCTCGCCGCTGAAGGCGAGGAAGAGCGAGGCGGCCAGGGCGTCGGCGGGGAGCGGCGCGGGGGCGATCTCCGCCGCCAGCAGCGCGGGGAGCGCCGCCGGGTCGAGGCGCGGCCCTGGCACGCAGTGGACATCCCATTCGCCGACCGCGAAGGTGCGCGCGGCGCTGGCGAATGCGCCGCGCAAGCGGATGAAGCCGCACGGCGACAGCGACTCGCTGATCAGCGTGCCATCGGGCAGTTTGCGAAAGGCGACGGAGTACATCTCCGGCCCGAGATTCAGCGGCAGGACCAGGATACCGTCGGGGCGCAATTGCTCGATCCAGGCGGGGAGGAGATCGTCCGCGCCGACGGTCAGGATGATCCGGTCGTAGGGGGTGTGGGGCGCATAGCCGTAGCCGCCATCGCCGAGGATCGTCGCGACCTCACCGTACCCCACAGCAGCGAGCGCCGCGCGCGCCGCCACCACGATGTCGTCGTCCACGTCGATCGTGGTGACCTGCCCGCGCGCGCCGACGAGGAAGCGCAGGAGGGCGGCGTTATAGCCCGTCCCCGCGCCGATCTCCAGGACCCTCTGCCCTGGCTCGATCGCGAGCTGCCCGAGCATCAGCGCCATCATCGCCGGTTGCGAGGAGGAACTGAGACTGATGCCGTCGTGCGCCTTAGTGATGATCGCCTCGTCGCGGTAGACCCGCTCCGGCGGCATGCCGGGCAAAAAGGTATGGCGCGGCACGGCGGCGAAGGCGGCGGCGATCCGCTCGTCCGCGAGCGCCCCCTTGCGCTGCAACTCCTCGATCAGCGCCCCGCGCAGGGCGGCGAACTGTTGTGCTTCTCCCGAATCTGGCATGGCTGTCCCTTCCGCGTATAGCGTCTAGCGCACTCTGCTGCACGGCCTATGCCACCTTTCCTGGGGGATCGTATCCGCACGACGCAGGCATGGCGACCTTGCCGCAGGCGGGTTGGCACGCCCCCTGCGATTCGGGATAGTGGAAGGGCGGGATCGGTGCCCGCCGCGGCATCGAATCGGTATTGTGTTCGGAAGGGAGCGTACGGTTATGGCAGATCTGACCAATGGGGATAACACCCCGATCATGACCCCAACAAGCGACGAACGGACCCCGCTGATGGGGATCACCGAGGGGATGAGCGTCCATGACAGCGATGGCGACCGCATCGGCAAGGTGCGCAACGTGCGGATGGGCGGCAACGATCCGGTCGATGCCGGGCGACAAGCGAACGAGTCCGGTGTCGGCACCACCGATCCCGACGCCGGCGACTACGCCACCACCTTGATCGACGATGTGGCGACGACCTTCACCTCGGATGATAACGATCTCCCGGAGGAAGAGCGGGAGCAGCTGCTCAACAAGGGCTACATCCAGATCGATAGCAGCGGCTTCTTCACCGCCGACCGCTTCGCGACGGCGGATCAGATCGCGCGGATCGAAGGGAACGATGTCCATCTGAATGTCGATCAGGACGATCTGGTGAAGGCGCGCTAACGCAGCGCGTATAGAGGAGCAGCAAGGGGGGCCAGCAAGCACCGGTTCCCCTCTTGGCGCTGCGTTTTGCAATCGGCTGTAGGGTGTGGGTGGCCGCGCCGCCGCCGCTTCCGGGGGGTTAAAACACCCCGCGAGGGGGCACAAGCACCCCGGAGGGCAGCCTACTACCCATGAAGGGCACAATGCACCCCGGAGGGCAGCCATAGGCGGCACCGGCGCAGCCCGCCTGCGCTGGGCTGGTGCCAGCCCAGCGCAGCAGCCAGAAGAACCAGCGGTGGCGATGGCCCCCGCTCCTCGGCTGGGCGGGTCCCCCGGAGGCATTGCGCCCTTCATGGGCGGGGGCCCTTTGGGCGGCGAAGGTGCGGGCGGCACCCCCACACGCTATTGTGAAATTGACCCCCTGGTATCCAACGTTGTCGCGTATGCGCTTACTGTCGCTGATCCGCCGCGATCCGCAGGCGCTCCGGTGCGGGGAGGCTAGCGGCGTAGTCGCGCATGATCCGCATCGCGTAGTCATCGAGGAGCGCCCGGACGCGCTCGTGGTCGGCGGCGGCGACGACGAAGCCGATGTGATGCCGCTTGACGATGCGGTACGCGATTTCCGGGTCGTCGAATTGCGCGGTATCCGGCTCTTCCTGCCGCGCGAGCGAGATCACCACCCCGGCATGATCGGCGCGTGCCTCGGGCAAGCGGTAGCCGCCCGTGCCACCATCGATCTCGATCCTGGCCCACTCGCGCCAGAGGTTGATCCCGGTCGCCGCCTCGATCGTCTCGGCGATGTTCGCGCCGCCGACGCGCGAGGCGATCTCCAGGAAGTAGAATTGCCCGTCCGCGTGGGCCTTGATGTACTCGGCGTGGGTGACGCCGCGCGGCAACCCGAGCGCGGCGATCACCCGCGCGTTGAGGTCGCGCAGCGCCGCCTCGTCCGCCGAGCCGCGCGGCACCCGCCGCGTCACGAATGGCCCGCCCTCGTGCATGATGTCGAGCGGCGGGCGCCCGTACTGGTGGACCTCGGCGAGTTGCACCGCGCCAGCGTAGACGACCGAATCGACGTGGAAGACCTCGCCGGGGAGGTAACGTTCGAGCAGGTGCAGCGATTGGCGGTCGCCGAGCGGTTCGAGGCGCGGCCAGAACTCGTCCGCGCTGTGCAGGATCGTGATCCCGGAGGCGGCGGCCTCGCCGCGCGGCTTCAGCACCCACGGCCCCGGCACGCGCCCCAGCCAGGCACCCAGCGCCTCGTGATTGAAGAGGCCGATGAAGTCCGGCACCGGCAGTCCGGCGGCGGCGGCGGCGGTCCGCATCGCCAGCTTGTCGCGGAAGCGCCGCGCGACGGTCGTGCCGAGGCCAGGGAGCTGGAAATGCTCGCGCAGCGCCGCCGCCGACTCCACATCGAAGTCATCGAGCGCGACGATGCGGTCGATACGACGGCTGCGCGCCAGATAGCTGACGCCGTTAATCATCGTGGCGAGATCGTACATGTCGGGCAGGAAGAAGATCTCGTCGATGCTCGCGCGCGGCCAAGCGGCCCCTTCGAGGTTCGTCGCGGTGACGAGCAGGACGCCGCAACCCTGGCGCTTGATCTCGCGCAGGAACTCGTGACCCTTCTCGTACCCGGCGAGGCAGAGGAATGTCAGCGGCCCGGTGTCGGTCATGGCCCCTCCTCGCTTTAACCGCTCCCCCGGCCACCGCCCAGAGGGCACCCGCCGCCGCAGGAGGGGGGTGATACGTTGACAGTCTGCGGCGACCAGGAAAGCCAGCGGCGGACTGACCCCTCCCCGCCGCCTGCGGGGAGGGGTCAGTCCGCCGCGAACGCCTGCGGCTGCTGCGCCGCGAGGCGGGGCAGCAGGAAGCGCAGATTCTCGCAGAGCCGCGCGCCCCACGCCGCCTCGTTATGGCCCGCGCCCTCGATCTCCTCGTAGCAGAGATCGTGACCCTGGGTGTAGCCCTTCGCCAGCAGCGTGTCGCGCAGGCGGCGGGCGTAGTGGACCATGATCGGGCTCTCGGCGGTGCCCACATCGACCATCAGCCGACCCGGCACGCGGGGCGACGCCGCGATGTAGCTGAAGATCTCGCCCTCCGCGAACCAGAGCGAGGGACTCATCACCCCGGCGAAGCCGAAGACCTCGGGGCGCTCGAAGAAGCCGAAGAGGGAGATCAGCCCGCCCATCGAGGCACCGAGGAGCCCGGTGAATTCGCGGTCGGGCAGGGTGCGGAAGTCGGCATCGACGAGCGGCTTGATCGTATCGGTGATGTAACGCAGGTAGGCGTCGCCATCGCCGCCGCCGTGGTGGCTATCCGCGAAGGGGCTATATTCGTCGAGTCGCCGCGCGCCGCCATTGGGGATGGCGACGACGATCGCCTCCCGATCGCAGTCATCGAGCGCGACCAGGGCGTGATCGACCCCCCACTCGCCGGAAAAACTCGTGTGCGGGTCGAAGAGATTCTGGCCGTCGTGCATGTAGAGGACGGGGTAGCGCCGTTGCCCGGTCGCGTATGAGGCCGGCAGGTAGACCAGGATGTCGCGCTCCCCGCCGAGTTGCGAACTGTGCAACCCGTGGAGGACGTGCAGGGAACCGCCGACGATCGCGTGTCCGTGGCCCCACGTATCGGGTCCGCTGTAGTCGCGCCACTGTGCCATCGTCGTTCCTCCGCTGCCACGCAGATCATCGGCGCGATCGAGACACCGTGCAGAGTGCCCCGAGTGCGATGTGCCACCGGAACGGCGCACGCAAAAAGTATTCCAGGCCGCTTTTCGCGTGCATCTACATTATCACCGCCGTGCTACGCTAGCAATCCCCCGCCGGTCCGGTCGCGAGAAGCCCATTGACATCGTAAGGGGCGTTCGTTCGTAGTTGTTGATAGGCGTAATGGCGCGTTCGCGTGGTATATTGACCACTATGCGACCGGTATGCGGGTAAGTGCTGGTCGTCGGTATACCGACGCCAAGTTGGCGGAGTGGGCAGCCGACGGTCACGGCAGGGGCGGTGCATGGAGCGGTTGCTCAACGGGCGGTATCGGCTCGGGCCGAGGCTTGGCGACGGCGGGATGGCCGTCGTCTATCGCGGTTTCGACTCGGCCCTCGGGCGGCAGATCGCGATCAAGGTACTCCGCGATCAGTACGCCGCCGACCGTACTTTCGTCGCCCGCTTCGAGCGCGAGGCACAATCGGTCGCCGCGCTGAATCATCCGAACATCATCAACATCTTCGATGTCGGCTTCGACGGTGACGACCCCAACGGGCGCGGCCTCGGCCATTACTTCGTGATGGAGTTGATCGACGGTCCCGACCTCAAGGATTTGATCCGCGCGCGCGGCCCGATGCCCGCCGAGGAAGTCGTCGCGATCCTGGTGCAAGTGCTCGCCGGGCTCGGCTACGCCCACGCGCGCGCCCTGGTCCACCGCGACATCAAGCCGCAGAACATCATGCTGACGCAGGATGGCACGGCGAAGGTGACGGACTTCGGCATCGCCAAGGGGCTGGCCGACACCACCCTGACCGACGCCGGTTTCGGCATGGGGACGGTCCACTACATCTCCCCCGAGCAGGCGCGCGGCGAGCCCGCCACCCCCGCCTCCGACCTCTACGCGGTCGGGGTGATGCTCTACGAGATGCTGACCGGCGTCCTCCCGTTCACTGGGGACAGCACCGTGTCGGTGGCGCTGAAGCACGTGCAGGAGCCGCCCCTGTCGCCGAAACGCCTCAACAACAGCATCCCCGCCCCGCTGGCGGCGATCGCGCTGCGCGCCCTGGCGAAGGACCCGAACGAGCGGTTCGCCAGCGCCAGCGAGATGGCCGCCGCCCTCGCCGACTGGCCGCGCTGGCGTGATCGCCGTGCGGCCCCCGCGCCGGACCCGCGCGCGTCGCATCGCGCCACGGCGGCGGTGGCGGTGGCGGCCCCACCCGCCTATCCGCCGCCGCCCGCCACGCGCGGGCGCACCGCGCGTGGCGGTGTCGGCTGTCTCACCTGGCTGTTAGGGGCCACGGCGCTGGTGCTACTCATCGCGGTGCTGATCACCGGGTATCGCCTCTCACCGTTCGGGGCGCTCGCGGCGAGCCCGACCGCCTCGGCGATCGCCGGGCTGCCGCCGACCGAGACTGCGGGGCCACCGACCGAGACGCCGCTGCCCGCCGAGGCGAGTGCCACCGCGCTCGCAACCGCCCCGGTGGTTGGGGAAGTGACGCCCACGCCCACCAGCCGCCCGGCGACGCCCGGTGGGACGCCGCTGCCGACCCTGGCCCCCACCATGACCATCCCACCCCCGCCCCCCGCCTCGCCGACGCGCGGCCCTTCGCCGACCGTGGCCGTGACGGCGACCGCCGCGACCGTGGTCGCGCCCGACCTGACCGGCAAGACGCTGGCGGAGGCGAAAGAAGCGGCGGCTGCCGTGGGCTTGAACGCCGAGCAGTTCGGCGAGGGCTATAGCACGCGCCCGATCGGGCAGATCATCAGCCAGCAGCCGGAGGCGGGGCGACGGGTCGCGCCGGGGAGCACGCTGGCGGTGGTGATCAGTCGCGGGCCGCAGGCGATCACGGTGCCGGATGTGAAGGGACAGGGGTACGCGCAGGCCGCGAACCAACTCGCGGCGCTCGGCCTCGTCGCCGCGCGCCGCGATGTGCCTTCCCGCGCGGTGCCGCAGGGGACGGTGATCGATCAGGATCCGCTCGGCGGCAATAGCGCCAGCCCCGGCGCGACCGTGACGCTGACCGTCAGCCTCGGCGACGTGGCCCAGGTGCCCGATCTCGCCGGGGTGTCGTTCGAGACCGCGCGCCAGCGGCTGGTCGATGCGGGCTTCGTCGTCAACGTCAATGGGCAGACGCGCGCGCAACTCCAGCAGGAGAACCCGGCCTTCCTCGCCGCCAATCCCAATGTGCAGGATGGGCAGGTGATCAGCCAGAGCCTCCCCGCCGGGTCGTTCCAGGCGCGTGGCGCGGCGATCTCCATCGCGTATTACCGGACCCGGTAGGCGCGCTGTGGGTGTCGCGCCAGCGCCCGCTGCGCCGCCGCTCGATGACGCGGAGAGTACACCGCCCGCCGCCATGTCGCTGCGGCAGCAAGCGCTGCGCTTCGTCCTCGCCGCCGCGCTGACGGTGGCGTTGCTGACACCGCCCGCCCTGCTGATCGGTCGCCCCCCATCCGCGCCGCAACTGACCGTCATCGGCACCGCCAGCGGCAACGAGGGCGCGCTCAGCCTCCTGCTCGAAGGCGCGGGCGGGGGCAGGGTGCTGATCGGTGGCGGGGCGAGCGGGGCCGATCTCCCCGCCGCGCTCGCCCGCACCGCGCCGCCCTGGCGCGATCGGCTCGATCTCCTGCTCATCGCCGACGCGCGCGATCTCCCCGGCGCGACCGAGTTGGTCCGGCGCGGGCGCGTCGGCCAGGTGGCGACCGTCGGCCTCACCAACGAGCGCGCCGCCTTGGTCGCGTTGCGCGATCTCTGCGCCATGAACGGCGTCCCGCTGCGCGCGATCGGGGCGGGCGAGCGGATCGCCGTCGGGCAAGGGGGGGCGCTGACGCTCGATGTGCGCCCCGGCGTCGCGGGCGAGGCTCCGGCACTCTCCCTGACGGGCGGTGGTTTCAGCGCCGCGATCATCATGGGCGCTGATGCCCCGGTGGGCGCGTCGTCCGTATCGATCGTGCCGCGTGGCACCATCGATACGTATCGCGCGGCGTTCGCTGCCGGGCCGCGTTTGCTCGTCGCGCCCGCCGCGCCGACCGGCGGCGACCCCGCCACGGCCACGCAACTGTTGCTCGTCGCGCCGGGCCAGCGGGTCACGCTCAGCGCGGCGGGCGCGAATCTGCGCCTGCGCGGCGGCACCCCCACGGCGCTCCTCCCCGATACGGCGCGCTGAGGCATACCGCGCGGGATAAGAAATGAGCGGGCAAGAGGTGAGGGCGACCCGGGGAAGCGGGTCGCCCTCTGGTAGTGGGGGAATGAGGTGGGTAGGGGGGGGTAGGGGGGAAATAGGCGAGTGATGGTGCGCGCCGCACGACCGGTGTCGGGGCGCGGTGCGGGTGCCGGTGCGCGCCCGCAGGCGGGCGCTCAGTGCTCGGCGTGGATGAAGGTCGAGTGGTGGTCGTTGTTGCCGAGCAGTTCCTGACGCGCCTGCCAGTAGCCAAGGACGTAGCCATAGAGCGCGGCGCACTCGGCGTAATCCTTGACCATGCCGTGGCGCTCCTGGCTCTGTTCCTCGGTGAGCTTGTGGGCGCTGAAGACCTGGTCGATCGAGACTTCGGCCAGCGTCGAGACCTGGCGCAATTGCTCGTCGGTCGGACGGTGATCGCGGAAGAGATCGAGCAGACGTGCCCACAGCGCCTGGCGGCGCACGAAGGCATCGGCCCGATCGGCGGTCCGTGGCGAGGAGTGGTTCTCCATAGTTTGCCCCCTTGGCGGTGGTCGGGCCTACGACCCGTATCCAGTCGCGGTTTCCGCGTTGCGCGGGCCGCGCGGCCCGTACCATGCCCGTAGGTTAGAACATTAGTTCTAAAATGTCAAGGGGTAATCGCACGTTCAGGCGAAAGTACGCCTATCGGGGAGATAAGCGTTGTTCTACATCGGGGGGGCGGTCCCGCGATCACGTTACGCACCTGATCGCGGGACCGTGCCTATAAGCGGGTTGCCGCGATGATAATCGCTCGAAAGGCAGTCGGTGTCGCCGCGCCTTCATTGCCTTGGTATCAGGGCTTATCCTCGGCCAGCGCGGTCAGCCCCGCCCGGTCGAAGCCGATCGCGGCCTGCTCGCCGCGCACCGCCAGCGGGCGACGGAGTAGCGTCGGCTCCTGGACCATCAGCGCCAGTAATTCCTCGGCGGAGAGGTCGCGGTCGCCGACGAGCGTGGCATACGCCTTCGCGCGGCGCGAGAGGACCTCGTGTGGGGTGAGTCCGGCGTCGGCGAAGACCGTGCGAAGCTCCTCGACCGTGAAGCGCTCCTTGAAATAGTCGCGCCGCACGAACGGCGTATCGTGATCGCGCAGGAACTCCTGCGCCTTGCGGCAGGATGTTCAGGTGGGGTGAACGTAGAGGGTCAGATCGGCCATGTGCCTCCTCCGTCGCTGGATCCGGTCCGAGTCGACGCATGCCGACCCGCGCGAGGTAGCATGCACCGCCCCGGTCGCCGCGATCTAGCGCCCTGTATCGACCTTACGGAGGAAATCGAGCACGAGGCGGTTGAACTCCTCGGGAGCCTCCATCGGCGGCAGGTGCGCCACCCCCGGCATGATGACCCTGCGCGCGCCGGGGACGCGCGTGGCGATGGCGTCCGCGTTCGTCAGCATGTCCGGCACATCGTGCGCGCCGACGATCGCCAGGGTCGGCGCGGTGATTTCTTCCAGGCGTTCGATCGCGGGTGGCGCAAGACGGTTGACCGACTCGTGCTCCCCTTTATCGTTGATTTGTGCGGCGATGAGCGGGGTGTTCATCTCACGTACCCGCTCGCGCACGCCGGGATCCACTGCGGTGCCCGCCGGACGCCCCACACCGTCGAGCCAGAGGCGCAACTCCGCTTCGTTCACCGCATCGACGTCACCACTCGCGATGATCGCCTCGACCTCACGGTCGCGTTCCTCCATGAACGCCGAACTGGTCATGCCGCCGATCCCCATCGCCACCGGGATCAGCGCGCTCACCCGCTCCGGGTAGCTGATCGCGAAGTCGATCGCGATCGAGCCGCTCATCGAGACGCCGATCAGGTGTGTCCGCGCGATCCCCAGGAAGTCGAGCAGCGCGCCCAAATCCTCGCGCATCGTGTAGGGGCCGGGCGGCAGGGCCGAGCGCCCGAAGCCGCGCACGTCGTAGCGTACCGTGCGGTACGTCGCCGCGAAGGTGGCGAACTGCGCGTCCCACATCCGGCTATCGGTGATCCCGGCGTGGAGGAGCGTCAGCGGCGGGCCGTCTCCGTCCACCTCGTAGAAGATCTGCGCGCCATTGATCTCCGCGAAACCCTGTTCCCACGGCGTCATCATCCCTCCCTCACCGCCGCCAGCCGCCTGCCTAACGCTATTGTCGCAGTCGCGGCGGTCGTGAACGGTCCTAATTACGCCTCCCTCATCGTTGCCAGTGGCGACTCGCCGTGGCGAGCGCCGCGACCTCCGCCGCGCGCAACGACCAGCCAAGTGCGCCTGCGTTACTGCGCGCCTGCGCCTGGTTCTTCGCGCCGGGGATCGGCACCGTTCCCTGGGCGATCAGCCAGTTCAGCGCCACCTGCGCCTCCGTCTTGCCGCCGTGATCCTCGCCGATACCGCGCAGCAAGTCCAGCAGCCCCGCGAGGCGTCGGGCATCGCGCCCACGAAAGAGCGGCTGCCAGCGACGGAAGCCGGAGGGGGTCGGACCGCCCGGTCGGTATTTGCCGGTCAATAAGCCCTGGGCGAGCGGGCTGTAGGCGATCAGGGTCACGCCGAGTTCGCGGCAGGCCGCCAGGGTGCCATCGTTCTCCGGGCGGCGCGCGAGGAGATTGTATTGCAGCTGGTTCGTCGCCAGCGGCACGCCGCGTCGCGCCAATGCCTCGTGCGCCCGGCGCATCTGCTCCGCACTGTAGTTGCTGACGCCGACCGCCCCGACCTGCCCCTCGGCCACGGCGTCGGCCAGCGCGTCCATCAGCGTCGGGATACCGATGGGGCTGTAGGGGAAGTGGATCTGGTAGAGCTCGACCCGCGCGACACCGAGCCGCTCCAGGCTCGCGTCCAGCGCGCGGCGCAGCGAACGGCCACCGAAGCGCCAGGGGAGGGGCGCGAACTTCGTCGCGACCACGATCGGCGCGCGCGCTGTCGCGGCCGTCTCGCGCAGCAGACCGCCGAGCAGACGCTCCGACTCGCCCTGCCCGTAGATCTCCACCGTATCGAAGAGGCTGATCCCCGCCGCCACGCTCGCCGCGAAGGCATCCGCGATCTCCGCGCGCCCGTAGTCCTTGCCGTACCCCCAGAAGCGGCTATCGCCCCAGGACCATGTCCCGACGCCGAGCGGCGCGACCGCGATGCCGCTCGCCCCGAGCGTGACCGGCGGTGTTCCTGGTGTACTCATCGAGTCCTCTTTCTCGTATACGGTGCGGCGTGGCGTCAGGCGCTATGTGCCGTTGTCAGCCCGGTTAGCGCGCTATCGTGAGTCGTCTTCTGCGGGAGTGTGGTTGCCTTGTAACGCCTGCTCGACCGCCGCGACGAAGTCCGTCGGCTCATCAGCCGCGAGGTGGATCGTCATCACCGGCGCGCTCGCCCCGAAGAGGCGCTCGATCACGACTGGGCGGTTGAGGGTGATCGTCACATCGGTGCGCCCGCCGATCCCAACGAAGGCGACCCTTGTGCCCTGCTCGCCCGTCGGCTCTTGCACGATCTGCACGCCATCGTTGTACTTCGGCGCGCTGCGACGGTCGGCGGTGATCCTTCCGATCGCGTCGCAGGGGAGGTGGGCGCTGCCGAGCAGGCCGTAATGGAGCCAGAGCCCGCGCTTAGCGAGTTGGTGCGGGATGATACGAAACGAGGCGTAGAGCCCGACGACCCAGATCAGTCCATAGATACCGAGCACGAAGAGTGCCACGCGGAGCCAGTCCCAGGGGATCAGCAGTTCCCAGAGGAGTAATTCGAGCGGCGTGGTCACGACGACGAAGAGGGCGAGCAGCCCGAATGACGAGCGCCGGTGGTAGTGGAAGACCGCCGGGCCGCGCGGCCCGCGCCGCATGATCCAGCGGGCGATCGTGATCCAGAGGCGAACTTCCAGGGCGAACAGATGGGCGATCCGCTCCGGCAGGAAGGTGCCGAGCGCGCTCGCGAACGCCGCGCTTGCCTCTTGCTCGGCATTGCGCTCATGCCGGTAGCGCCGTAAGGCGACGAATGCGTGTCGCGCGCCGACCAGCCAGAGTAATCCTTCGAGGGCGACGGTGAGGATGATCGCGTCGCGCATGGCGAAGACGCTGGCACGGACAAGTACGATGTTCAGCAGAATGAGGCAGGGTAGCAACCATTTCCCGAGCCGTTTCATCGCGGCACTCCTTTCTTGCGATCGCTCACCGGTGGGTCGGCAGGACCTGGCGATCCGGGCGTGTCATGGAGCAACGTCATCAGTTGTTGCTGCGCTGGATCGAGCTGCGCGCGCAGGAGATCGCCGAACACGCGGGCGAATGGTTGTTCCGGGTCGGCGAAGGCCGGTAGGAGCGCGGTTGGGAAGGGATGCTCCCGCTGATACGCTTGGAAATCGTCGGCGAGTTCACGGAGCACTGCTGGATCGATCGGCTGATGTGCCAGGGCGGCCAGCCGCTCACTGAGGGGGTGCAGTCTGCGTAGCGCCTCGGGGTGGGCGGCGTAATGCTCCACGATGCTGTGCCAGCCCACGATGTATTCGCGCGGCCATGCGAAGGCTTCGATCACCGCCCAGCCGCGCTCCTCCTGTTCGCGTACCGCCGCGCTGACCTCGGTCAGATGGATACCGAGGAGTTCCTCCATCCGGGCGAGGGTCGCTGGGGTTGGGCGCGGCTCCTCGATCGCCCGGCCTAGATCCCCGGCGAGCAAGCGGTCGATCTCCGCGCGGCGGGCGACGAGCAGAGCGATCTGGTGTTCCACATCGTCGCGCAGCGCGCCGAGCACGCCGCGCAGGGTAGGGTCGCTCTCCGTGGTGCCGAGCACCGGGCGAATCTGCTGCAAGGAGAGGCCGAGCGCCTGTAAGCGGCGGATCTGGTGCAGGCGCAGCAGATCCGCCGCACCGTAGAGACGGTAGCCCGCCGCCGTGCGGTCCGGCTCGCGCAGCAGCCCCAGCTTGTGATAGTGGCGTACCGTCTTGGTGGTAACGCCGAGCAACTGTGCCACCGCCCCGATCTGTAATCGCCCTTGCATGCTCTCATCCCCCTTCCTT
>JAABUM010001184.1_pt1 | contig 40232 bp, 28 predicted proteins | sample 5559161 | NCBI WGS metagenome assembly JAABUM01 (sample SAMN10711868, study PRJNA513369) | rock metagenome | isolation source: Antarctica rocks | place: Antarctica: Victoria Land, Siegfried Peak nord
GGCGCATGGCGCATGGCGCATGGCGCATGGCGGCGTCGACATATCGGGTCAGGCGATAGTAGGAGAGCAATTGTTACGATATGCTCGTTTGTGGCAAGAGCCGTGCCTTTGCCCCAGGGTCTGTGCATTGTCGGGACGGCCAAGCCCGTCCGCCGACACGCCCTGTGGATGGCGGGGGTCTGGGGGGAGGCATCTCCCCAGGTTCCCCCGGAGGCGCGCTAGGCCGTCGGACCCGCGGCTAGGGTCCGGGGGACTAGTCAGCCAGGGGCGGAGGGGGCGAGGAGTAGCGAGAGGGGCGCGGGCGACTTTTCAGGAGCCCTGGCCTCTGCCCCTCTGCCCGCTCGCACTTGACACAGGTGCCCCGCCCGCACTATGATCGTAGGAAGAGTGATGAGCACTCCGGGAGGGGGGCAGAGCCATGGCCGACACGTACACGATCTTCGCGCGGACGAACGATACCCGCGCCTATACTCGTGCTCTCCCCTCGCCGGCGATGGTCCCACGATGACCTAGCTGGCCGCGCCTCGCGCGCTGGACCGTGGGTAGAGCATGGAGCGCCATGCCGCCCACGGTTTTTTGTTGCCTCTCGCTCGAAGAGCCGTGGAGGGCGCTGTCGCGCCGTCCGCGGTTCTGTTTTTTGTAGTCGAAAGGAGCGCGACGATGAAGGAAGAGATTGGGATGGAATCGCTTGATAGGACGACTATGAGTAGTAGTGAGAGAACACCATGTCATCGGAAACGCTATCGGCGCTCGACACCTTCTTCGCCGAGGGTTGGATCACGGAGATTCTGTATGAGGTGAAGAGCGGCAAGGAGGCGACGGTCTACTGCTGCGAGGGCGACCCCACGAAGGGGCAGGCGCTTTTCGCCGCGAAGATTTACCGCTCGCGCCAACACCGCAACTTCAAGAACGACGCCGTCTACCAGCAGGGCCGCGTCATCACCGACAGGCGCACGCGCCGCGCCTTCGAGGGTAAGACCCAGTTCGGGCGCGAGGCGCAGGCGGCCGCGTGGACGGGCCACGAGTTCGACACGCTGCGCACGCTCCACGCGGCCGGGGCCGCCGTGCCGCGCCCGGTCGCGTCGTCGTCGGGCGCGCTCTTGATGGACTTCGTGGGCGACGAACATGGGGCCGCGCCGCCCTTGCACACGGTCTCGCCGGCTCCGGACGAAGCGCGGCGCCTCTTCGGCCACGTCATGCGCAACATCGAGCTATGGCTGGCTTGCGATCGGGTTCACGGTGACCTGTCGGCGTTCAACATGCTGTACTGGCGCGGCTCGGTGACGGTCATCGACTTTCCCCAGGCGGTCGACCCGCGCGCCAACCCCGACGCGCGCGACCTGCTCGCCCGCGACATCGCCAACGTGTGCCGCTACTTCGCGCGCCACGGGGTGCGAGCGGACCCAGCGCGGCTGGCCGACGACCTGTGGAGACGCTTCACGCGCGCAGAGCTGTAAACCCTTGGCCGGGCGATGGACGCTATTTCTCCTGCAAGGGAGGGGAGAGGGCGCCGGCGCTCCGTGTCATCGCAGCCCGCTTTTCCGTGGGTTACTTCCTCCTGGTGGCCGCTCGACGCGTGGGCGATACTATAGTTAGGAGCCTCGCGGGCGACGCGGCGCATCGAGGGCGCGGGCCGGCGCCGCGTCGTACGTGGCTATCATGTATCGGTAGAGATGGCTGGCGAGAGCTGGCTGGCGGCAATCGTGCGGGGCGTGACGCATCGCCCGCTCCCGTCGTAGACGGTGTGGCGGCTCGATAGGTTCAGGAAGGGTGTTGATGTCCGGCTTACTATGGCGGCGCGTCGTGATGCTGATTCTGTTTGGCGTGGTGATCACGGGCGCGCCGCCATCGGGCGCGACCGCCTTCGGCCTAGGAGCGTCGCGCGCCGGCCGGCGCGCGTCCCTCGTCCCCTCCGCCCCTGCGCCCGCTGTATGCGGCCCGCCCTCTTGCGGAGGCTACCCCACGCCGAGCGTAACCGCCGCGACGGCCACGTCGCCCGCGCCATCCGCGCCATCCGGCACACCCTCTATAAGCCCCAGCGCCACGTCGCCGGTCGCTACTCAGCCGGCGTCGACCGTCGCGCCGTCCGCGACGGGGACCCCGTCCGCGCCTGCGCCCGTGTCTACCGTCGCGACATCCCCGATCGCCACGTCTTCCCCCACGGCCACGGTTACGCCGCCCGCGACGGGCACAGCCGCGGCGCCCGGATCTACGGCTCCGCCGGCCGTGGCGACATCGACCACCCCGCCGCGCGCCACCGACACCCCTGTCACGGGCGTCACCCCTACGCCCACCGATACGTTTATACCGGCGTTCACCGGCACGTCCACGCCCACCGGGACGCCCACGCCCACCGGCACGCCCACACCGCCCGTGTTGCTCGCGCCGATCTACCTGGCGACGAATACACCCATCCTCACCAGCACAAACATGCCGCCCGCCACGGTCGTATCCGCCGGTCCACCTCAGCCCCCGATCGGCCCAACCACCCCGCCGGCCAACACCACTGCGTCGATTGCTACGTCGGCTACGGCTACGGCTATCCCCTCGAGCGCGCCTATCACCGCGACGCGTACGGCGGCGCCGGCGAGCGCGGGGTCGCCGATCCAAACCCCGGGAGAATCCCCGACAGCCGCGCCGGCGACCCGGGCGACGCCCGGTCACACAGGCGCCACGGCGACACAGAGTCACGGCGGCGACGGACAGACGCAGCCTACCGTCGTCGTCCCGCGCGGCGCGATCGTGCAGGCGGGCAGTTCGATCACGGTCACGCTCCATACGCGGCCACGCGCGGCGGTCACCATCGACACCCAGCTTGTAATGGATGCGACGCCGGCTCCTACAGGCAAAAAGACGGCGGGCGTCGCTCGCCGTGGGGCAGCGGGGACGAGCGCCGGGACGCACGCTCGTCACGGGAGCGTCATCGCGAGACCCGGCGCCGTCAAGAATCGGCTCGCGGTTCGAATCCGCGCGGACGGGCTGGAAATTCCGGGCACATCGTGGCCCCGCCGGGGGGTAGCCTTCACGAACGCGGTGGCGTCCGGGCGCGTGGAGGGCGCCAAACCCCGTCCGACTGCACCCCCGCGCACGACCGATCACCATGCGACGAACGGGGGCAAAAGCAGGGGCGGCACGGCGCAGGGCGGCGGCAATGGAAGTAAAACCCGGCCGCACTCGACCGTGCTGTATCACGCGACAGTACGCACGCACGCCGACAGCAAGGGGCGCGTGACGCAGAAGATATCCCTGGCGTATTTCCCGACCAAGGTGGTGCGCGCCACGCTCGTGGTGACGGTGCGCACGCCGCTCGGTGCGTCCACGCGCCGGACCCCCATCACGATCGCGCCGGTACACCACCGTTTCCGCTAGGGCGCCGATTACGTCGTCTGAAACGGCTACATCCCGGGAACGCCGGCTATGTATCCGCCGCCGCGCCCTCGCGGGCGTAGACGACCGCCTGCTCCAGCGACATGGCGCGACCCTGCGCCCACGCCGCGGCGAAAGAGTGCTCGTCGAGCGCGCGGCGCGCGGACGCGACGGCCTGCGCGAAGTCGTCGCGGTCGGCCGGGGGGAGCGGGGTGCCCACGGCCTCGCGCAGGGCGGTCGCGGCGCCACACAGACGCGCCGCGCGCCCCGGCTGCTCCAGCGCGAGGGCCACCTCGGACAGGCCTTCCAAGCAGACCGCCACGTCGCGCGCGTATCCCAGGCCCTCGCGCAGGGTGACGCTCTCCCCATACAGGGTCGCCGCCCGCGCGTACTCGCCCCGCGCGCGCGCCACCTGCCCCAACGCGTTGAGCGATTCGCTGACGCCCCAGGTCTCGCCCATCGCGCGCCGTAGGGATAGACTCTCCTCGCACAGGCTCGCCGCGCGCTCGTGCTCGCCCCAGCGCAGCGCGACAATGCCGATGTCGCACAGCGTCAGGGCGACGCCGTACTTGTCCTCCAACTCGCGGAACAGGGCTAGGTTCTCGGCGTAGAGCGCGGCGGCGCGCTCGTACTCGCCCCGCGCGCGCCACGTCCCCGAGGCAATTGAGCGCGAGCGCGGCGCTCCACCTATCGCCCAGCGCCCGGTACAGGTCCAGGCTCTGCTCGAACAGGGCGGACGCGCGCTCGTACTCGCCGCGGTCCGTGGCCACGATACCCAGGTTGGAGAGCACGACGGCGACCCCTCGCTCGTCCCCCAGGGCGCGCCGCAGCGGCAGGCTCTCGGCGTAGAGCGCGTCGGCATCGGCGTACTGCCCCTGGTCGACCGCGAGCAGGCCCAGATCGTTGAGCGCGAAGGCGACGCTCCACGTGTCGCCCAATGCGCGGTAGAGCGCGAGGCTCTCCCCGAGGAGCGCCATGGCGCGGCCGTAGTTGCCCTGGTCGCGCGCGACGAACCCGAGGGTGTCCAGCGCCAGGGCCAGGCCGCCCTTGTCGCCGAGGTCGCGGTAGAGCGCCAGGGCCTCCTCGCAGAGCGCGGCGGCCCGCCCGTAATCGCCCTGACTCCAGGCCAGCGCGCCGGCCCCGTTGAGCGCCCCGGCGCGCACCTCCGCCGGGACGGGCAGGGCGACGCCGTCCCGCTCGCCCAGCGCCAGCAGATCTTCCAGCCGGCCACGCCCCTCGCTCAAGTAGCCGCGCACCTGCCAGAAGCGCCACAGAGCGCCGGCCAGGCGCAGACCCGTCGCGACCTCCCCACTCGCGCGCGCCCAGTCCAGCGCCGCGCGCAAATTGTCGACCTCGGCCGCCAGCCGTCCCAGCCACCGGGCCTGTGCGGGTCCGCGCAGGCCCGACTCGGCCGCCCGCGCCAGCTCCAGGTAGTACAGCGCGTGGCGCCGCTCCAGCGCGTCGCGCTCCCCGCTCGCCGCCAGCCGCTCCAGCGCGTACTCCCGTATCGTCTCCAGCATCGCGACGCGCGGCTCGCCATCGGGCGTGTCGTCCCCGGCCCCAGCGGGCGACGGGTCGCCCGGCCCCTCGTGGGGGCGCAGGAGGCTCTTGTCCACCAGAGAGGCCAGCCCCTGCAGCACGTCGCCCGTCCCCGGCATGGACTCCGTGGCCCTCGCGTCGTCGCTGTCGTCGCCCGTCGCGGCGCAGACACGCTCGGCCGCCTCCAGGGTACAGCCGCCCGCGAAGACGGCGATCCGCCGGAAGAGCGCTTGGTCGCCCGCGCCAAGCAGGTCGTAGCTCCAGGCGATGGTGTGCCGCATGGTGCGCTGGCGTTCCGGCAGGTCCCGCGCCCCGCCGGTCAGCACCTGCAAGGCCGCGCCGGTCCCCACGCGCTCACGACCCTCGCCGCGCAGCCGCGCCAGCAACACCTTGGGGGGCAGCAGCTTGACGCACGCCGCGGCCAGCTCGATCGCCAGCGGCAGCCCGTCGAGGCGGGCGCAGATCGCGGCGATCGCGCCCGCGTTGGCCTCGGTCAGGGCGAAGGTAGGCTTGACGGCTTGGGCGCGCTGCACGAAGAGATCGACCGCGGGGTACTGCAGCAGGGCGTCCGGCGCGATTGCGCCAGGCTCTGCCGGTAACGCCAGCGGCGGCACGGGTTGCTCGCGCTCCCCTCGCACGCGCAGCGCCGCGCGGCTCGTCGCCACGATCTCCAGGCGAGGGCAGGTCGCCAGCAGCTCCGCCACAAGCGGCGCCGCGGATATGACTTGCTCGAAGTTGTCGAGCAGGAGCAGCGTGCTCTTGTCGCGTAGGTGCGCGAACACGTCCTCGCGGGGCGAGCGCCCACCCCCTTCGCGCAGCCCGAGCGTCTCCGCGATCGCCCGGACGACCTGCTCCGGCTCGCGCGCCGCCGCCAACTGAACCATGTAGGCGCCGTCGGCGTAGCGCGCGTACGCCTCCCACGCCAGTTGCAGGCCCAGGCGCGTCTTGCCGACCCCACCGGGGCCCGTCAGCGTGAGCAAGCGGACCCCCTCGCGCTCCAACAACAGGGACGCGGCCGCGACCTCGCCGACACGCCCGACGAGCGGTGTCGGGGGGAGGGGCAGGTTGTGCAGGGGCGCCGAGGGGGGCTTGAGGAGGGTCGGCAGGGCGAGCGGCGCCGACGCCCGCCGGGGCGCCGGGCCGCGACCGCGCAGGATCGCCCCTTCGAGCGCACGGTGCGCCTCGTCCCCGAGGTTGAGCGCCCTGGCGAGGAGGCGCACCGTGTCGCGCTGGGGCGCGCGGTAGACGCCGCGCTCCAGGTCGCTGACGGCGCGCGCGGAGAGCCCCGCGCGCTCGGCCAGCCCCTCCTGCGTCAGTCCAGCCGCGACCCTATGCCCCTTGAGCAGCTCCGCGAACGCCGGCAGTTGAGCCGCGACCATGTCCCTCGCGCCCTCCTCCCTCCGGGTCGTGCCAGAGGGCCGCACGCCCGCCTCAGAGGCATGATAACACGCGCCTGCGCAGTTCCGTGCCCACTTCCTCCTGCCGGTTCTGTGAGTTCCTCGTGTCCATCGCGGCCCGCGAGCCTCAGACTTGAGGATAGACACCCATAGGACGAACGGGTTGTGACGAGAGGGCTATAGAGGGCGATGCGGAAAGGACCGGGGTACATGATGCGCGGATGGGGCCGGCGGACGGGAAGCGGCTATCTCTTGCGAGCGTTGCTCGTCACGATAAGCACACTGAGCGCGCCCCTGGGAGCGTTCGGCGCGACGCTACCCGCGCCCGCGCCTACGCCGAGGCAAGCGGCGCCGCACGCCACGCCGCACGCCACGCCGCACGCCACGCCGCACGCCACGCCGCACGCGTCCGCCACGCCGCCAGCAGGGCCGCCGCGCCCGCGGGGGGCCGCGACCCCGCGCGCCGGGGTCCCGGGCCCGGCCTCCCATAAGCTGGGGGCGCGCCCCGCCGCCCTGACACGCGGGGCCACGCCGTCGTCCCACGGGAGCCCGCTGCCTGGAACGCGCTGGTTCTTCGCCGCGCAGCGCCTGACCATCGCTGGCCTGGGGCCGCGCCCCACGGTCCGCCAGACGCTGGCCATCCTCAACCCCAACGCCGTGGCCGTCCCCGTCTCGCTGGCCATCTACCCCCGCGGGCAGACGCGCCCGCGCCTCACGCACGACATCATCCCGCCCGGGACGGTGCGCGTGGAAACGATCGGCGGCGGCGTGCGGGGGGGGCTGGAGGCCGCGATCGTCGTCAACGCGCCGCTCGTGGTCAGCGCGCAACGCATCGTGCAGCGTACCCTGCCCGACGGGCGCGCTCAACGCCGACGTTACGCCGGGGGACATGATGCCGTCGCGCCACTGGACATTCCCCGAGGGCTACACTGGGCTGACGTACCAGGAGTACCTCACCGTGTTCAATCCGGGCACGCGGGCCGCGCGCGTGGCCGTGCGCTTCGCGGCGCAGGGGGGCGCCGGGCCGGCCGCGTGGCCGGCCGCGCTCGTGGTACCACCGCGCGGCCAGGGGACGCTCGACGTGCGGGCGATCTACCAGCAGGGCCGGCCGCGCGACAAGTCGGTCGGGCTGATGGTCGAGAGCGACGAGCCGATCGTCGCCGGGCGCACGCTCTATTGGGGCGCGGGGGACAGGGCGCTGCAGTTCGGCGCCGACGTCAAGCCGGGCCTGATGCTGCCGAGCACGCGCTGGTACCTGACGGGCCTGAGCGCGGGCGGCCGAGACCAGCCGTTCGTGGTCGTCGTCGCGCCACGCCACGACGCGACCGTGACCGTCGAGATGCGCGACGCGCGCGGCCGCGTGCGCAACGCGCGGCTCGTGCGCGTGCAGGCCAACCATCGGGTCACGCTACGCCTCTCCGCGCTGCCGCGCGCGGCGGGTCCGGTGCAAGTGACGGCGCGCTCCACTGTTCCGGTCGCCCTGGAGGCGCCGCAATACAACGGCGGCTCCCCGAACATCCTCCAGCACGCCGGCGACATCGTCACGGCCGTCGCCCACGCGACAGTGTACGCGCACCTGCCGTACCTCAACACCGGCCGCCACGCCGTCGCGGCGCTGATCGATCTCTACAACCCCGGCGCGCGCGCGGTCACGGTGACGATCCGCGGCTTCGACACACGCGGCCGCCGGGCGACAGGGCGGATCGTCGCGCCGCCCGGGGCGACGGTCGTGTACGACGTCGCGCGGCTGCGCCTGCCGCGCGGCGTGCTGGGCGTGACGCTGACCGCCGACCGGGACGGCTTCGTGGCCTACGCGCAGGGCTACGCGGGCGTCGCCGCCGAGTTCGTGAGCGAGGCGGCGATCCCGTTCCCGCTCGAGGCGCTGCGGGCGGTGACGCGCACCGAGCGCCGCGCGGCGCTGACGCGACCGGCAGGGATCAGGACGCCCGTGTCCGCCCCGACCGACACGACGGCCTCGATCGCGCCGGTCGCCACGGCGCGCATCGCGCCCACGACGACGCCCTCGCCGAGCGCCACGCCCGCCCCCACGAGGACGGCGCAGGTCGCGGCCCTCGCGACGCCCTTCGGCGTCCCGCCCGCGTCCGCGCCACCGACGAACACGCCCCCGGCCCTGCCCACCAACATCGCCACGGCGACAACTGCGACGGCGCCCTCCGCGACCGCCGCGCCGGCGGACGCGCCGGGCTCCACGGCGACCAGCGCCCCGCCAGTCGCTCCCGCGAACACGGCTACGGCGGCGGATACGGCGACGCGCGCCCCGACCGCGACCCCGATCCCGACCGCGACAGCGATGAACACTTCCGCCCCCACCGTGACGGTGGCCCCACTAGGGGTGGCGCCGGACACGGCGGAGGCGGCCACGCGCACTCCGTCGGCGACCGCGACTTCAGCGCCGACCAACACTTCGACCCCGACCAACACATCGACCCCGACCAACACATCGTCGGCCACGGCCACGGCGACCTCCACGCAGACGCCTACCCCCACGGCCACGTCTACCCCCACGCCGACGCCTACCCCCACGGCCACGTCTACCCCCACGGCCACGTCTACCCCCACGGCCACGTCTACCCCCACGGCCACGTCTACCCCCACGCCGACGGCCACGCCCGCGCCAACGAGCACGCCGACGGCAACTGCCCCGGACGTCCCGGCGACGAATACGCCGACGTCGGGAGGCTTCATCCTGGGCAGCGCCGCCCTCTGGGTCACCGGGCACGACGCCGACTACCACTGTTCCGCCGGTAACGACCAGTGCCACTACTTCAAGACTGCGGTCGACTTCGTGCGCAACGGGTCGACCCTGCCCGTGCTCGCGTTGGACCACAGGGCCGAGGTCGCGAGCGCGCTCACCAACGCGTACCCCGATGGGTCCGTGCCCGCGGTGCGCGTAGTCGATCCCCGCGGCGGCTTCGCCAACCTGCCGCTCGTCGCAGCCGACGGGTCGCCCCTCTACAGCGCCATCATCGTCGCCTCGGACTGGACGTGCGGCGGCTGCGACAACAACGACAACGGCTACTCCCACGGCCCCCCTTATCCGTATGGGACCGGGACCCCCGGCCCCTACGCGACCGGCTCCCCCGGCCCCTACGGCTCTGGCGGGTCGACGCAGGACAGCGACGCGATCAACGCGCGGACGCACGACATCGCCCGCTTCTTCAACGCCGGGGGCGGCATCCTCGCCTTCGCCGGCGCCGAGAACCGCGGCGTCTTCTACAACTTCCTGCCCATCCCGGTCACGGCGCCCCCGGTGACGCCCCCGTTCAGGCTCAACGGCCTCGGCCTGGCGCTCGGCCTATGGGAGGGCGTCGACGACAACTGCTGCGCGACGCACAACAGCTTTCAAATCCCGGACGCCGCGAGCCCGCTCAAGGTCGTCGAAAGGGACGCCGCCGGCCTCGCCGAGACGCTCGCCGCAGGTCCGACGCTCGCCACGCTCCCGACCGTCACCCCCTCGCCCACCAGCGCGCCGGGGACGCCGACCGGCACGCCCGGCGGCGGCTGCTACAGTTACTATGAGGGATACGACTGCCCGACCACCCCGACCCCGGGGCCGACCGGCGTCGGGGGCGCCCCGAGCCCGACCGACACGGCCAGCCCAACCGCGACCGCGGGCGCGTGTCCGCCCCAGGCGCCCCCCTCCTACTGCTCCTCCATGGGGACCGCGACCGCCCTCGCCGGCCAGACACCGACGCCGATAGGGGCCGCCACCACCACCCCGACATCCACCGCGACGACTACGGCCACCCCGACATCCACCGCGACCCCGACGGTGACACCCGCGCGAGCAGGAGCCACCGCCACGCTTACGCCCGCGGTCGTCAACACCTCGACCCCCGCTGCCACGGCCACGGCCACGGCCACGCCGACGACGGTGGGGACGCCGACGCCGACGCTTAACCCGGCCGAGTCTATCGTGGCCGCGATCACGGGTCCGAGCGACCAGCCCCAGAGCGGCGGACCCGACGTGCAGCCGCAGGTCAGCGGCCTGGCGTCGATCACCGGCACGGCCCGCGTCGACGGCGGCAGCGGGCTACTACGCTACGTCATCTCCTACGCCCCCGTCAACGGCCCGGAGAGCCCCGGCTACACCCCGGCCTACACCGGCACGACGAGCGTGAGCGATGGCCGGCTCGGTGCGTTCGATACGACCGTAATCCCGGACGGGCTCTATCAATTGCGCCTGACCGTCACGGCCAATGACGGGCAGGAGCGGGCGGTCGACGGACCGATCGTCGACGTCGTCGGCCAGTTCAAGGTCGGCAACATGCGCTTCTCCGTGGTCGACCTGGCGGTCCCTGTGCTGGGCATCCCGGTCGGCATCGTGCGCAGTTACGACAACTTTCGGCGCGCCGGTGGTGACTTCGGGTACGACTGGACCGAGGGCATGAAGACGGTCGACTTGCAGCAAAACCGCTGCTACATTGACATCGTGGTCACGCTCCCGACAAGCCGGGAGCCGCTGCGCTTTATCTTTGATCCGACGTACTCGGACTACTCCGTGGACGGGTACAACGTCTACACGCCGCATTGGGACCACGATCCGGTGAGTGGCGCCACTCTAAGCGCCCCCGACGACGGGACACTCCTGAGCCAGGACGAGCGCGGCTGCTGGGTCAACGACGACGTCATCGGTAGCGGTGACCACAGCGATTACGCGCCGTCCACGCTCTACGTGACGACCGCCGACGGGACACGCTTCGTGATCGACAACACCGGCGACAGCGCCACGTCCAGGCTCACCGAGGTCGACGAGCCGAACGGCGCCGTCCTCTACTACGGCGCCGACGGCGTGCGTAGTAACAGGGGGGTGTCGATCGCCATCTCCCGCGACAGCCAGGGCCGCATCGCGGCGGTGACCGATCCCATGGGAAAAAGCATCGCCTACAGCTACGACACGGCCGGGGATCTCCACACCATGACCGATCGCGACGGCGGCGCTACCACCTATACCTACGACGGGCGGCACAACCTGCTCAGCCAGAAGGACCCGACGGGACGCACCCCCGCGATTGCCCACTACGACGACCGGGGCCGCCTGACCGGCATCACCAACGCCGACTGCACGACGGTCGCCGTCACCACCGACCCCGCCGCGCGACAGCAGGTCACGACCGACGCGCGCGGCAACATCACGGTGAGCAAGCTCGACGCTCAGGGGAACGTCACGCAAGTGACGGACCCGCTGGGGCACATCAGGGATTACTCTTTCGATTCGACGACGGGGCGCGTGACGAGCTATACGAACGCGGCGGGGATCGCCACGACGTACGGCTACGACGCGTATGGGCGCCGCGACAGCTACAGCAACCCTGTCCTGGGCGCGCGCGCCGCGACCTACGACGCGCAGGGACGCCTACTCGACAGTACGCTCAACGGCCTGGGACAGAGCTCCGTGCGTTATGACGCGCTGGGCTACGTCCGGCAGACGACGAACGCGCTGGGGCAGACTTGGAACGTGTCCAACACGCTCCAACCCGACGGCGCGCGTCTGTTCATCGTCGCGGGGCCGACCGGCGTCACGACGACCCAGACGCTCGACGCGCGCGGGCTGCTGCAAGGTTTCGCCGACGCCGCCGGGCACGCGACGCGCTACCTGCGTGACGCCGACGGGCGGGTCACCGCCGAAACGACCGACGGCATCACGACGACGGCCTACACCTACGACGCGCAGGGCAATCTCCTGAGCGAGAGTGACGCCGCGGGTGCCCTGACGCGTATCGCCTACGACGCCGCGGACCGTCCGGTCACGGAAACGAACCCGCTCGGCTACAATACCGTCCACCGCTACGACGAGATGGGCCAGCCCAGCACGACGACCTATCCCGACGGCAGCCACGTGTCGCAGTCGTACGACCCCAACGGTCGCGCGCAGACGCGCACGGACGCGAACGGGGCGGTGACGCGCTTCGTGTACGATGCGGCCAACCACCACACTGAAACAGATTATCCCGATGGCGGCAAAGAGTACTATCAGCCCGACGCCATCGGCCGCACCGTGGCGCAGACCGACGCGCTGGGCCAGGCCACCTACCTGGGCTACGACACGGCGTCGCGCGTCGTCACCGCCACGAACGCCCTCGGCGAAACGTCGACGAACTATTACGACCCCCGGACAGCCCTGCGCACGAGCGCCACCGACCCGACGGGGCACAGTACCTACTACACCTACGACCGGCTTGGGCGGCTCACCGCCACGACGGCGACGGTGACCATGAACGGTATCGGCTCCGTCGTGGGCGCGACGACCGGCTACAACGCGCTCGGCGCGACCGATGTGGTGACCGACGCCAACGGCGACGCCACGCGCTTCGGGTACGACATCGCCGGGCAGCTAATCACCGTCACCAATCCGCTCGGGCAGTCCGCGCACTACGACCGCGACGGCCACGGCAATATCGTGACGCAGTGGGACGCCAATAGCCACTACATCACGTACACCTACACGCTCGACGGCAGGGTCCAGAGCCTGGGCTATGCGGACGGCTCCACCGACAACATCCGCTACGATGCGGCGGGCAACCCCGTCTGGCAGCAGATCGCGCGCTCCCCGAGCGGCGCGGGCGCGGTTATCGCCTCCGTCTACGATGCCATGGACCGGCCGGCGCAGGTGCGCTACCCCGACATCGACGGAGCCGGCGGGCACACGGTAGACTACGGCTACTATCCAGGGGGCCAGCAACGTGCCGTCACCGACACGGCGACGGGGGGCGCGCCGCGCACGACCGGCTACGCGATCGATGTGATGGGGCGCACGACCGCGATCACCGAGCCGGATGGCGCTGTACTACGCTACACCTACGACGTGGCCGGGCGCCGGACCGGTGTGCAAACCATACCTCCTGGCGCGTCCGCGCCCTCGAGCGTGACGGGCTACGGATACGACGCGCTCGGCCGCCTGGCCGTCGTCACCGACACGGTCGGCGGCGTGACCGCATACACGTACGACAGCCGCAGCAACCTAGCGACGCACACCCTACCTAACGGCGTGCGGACGACGTACGGCTACGACGAGCTCAACCGGCTCGTCGACCTGCGCGCCGTGGGGGTCGCCGGCGCAACCCTCTGGCACGATGTCTATACCCTCGACGCCGTCGGCCGGCGGACCGGCGTGTCGGAAACCGACGCGGCCGGCGCGGTCACCGCATATGGCTACACCTACGATGCGGCCGGCCGCCTGACTGGAGAAACGCAGACGCGCGGTACATCGTCCTTATTGAGTGCGGCATACGGGTACGACGCGGTGGGCAACCGCACCGTCATGACGGCAACAGACGGCATCACGACGTATGCGTACGACGCCGCGGGGCGCGACGAGCTGACCCTTGTGAGCGGGCCCGGCGGCACGCGCGCCTGCACCTACGACCGGGACGGCAACATGTCCGCGTGCACCGGGGGTGGCGTCGTAACGAGCTACACCTACGACGCGCAGGACCGCCTGCTCGCCGTCGGGACAGAGCGGCAAGGCGACCTCTCCGGCGGCTCCTACCGGCTCGTGGCGCGCTACACGTACGATGCGGCGGGCAACCGCACGAGCGCGACCGACGCCGCGGGCCACGTCACGACATATCTCGTTGACCCGCTGGCCCCGGACGGGCTGCCGGAGGCGCTACAGGAGTCGACGGACGGCGGCGCCCCGACAACCTACACGTACGGGCTCGAGCGCGTCGGCATGCAACGCGGCGGCGCGAGCTACTATTACCTCTACGACGGGCACGGTGACGTGCGCGCGGTCGTCGACGCCGCGGGCGCGGTGCAGGATAGTTACCGCTACGATAGCTTCGGGCGTACGCTCGCCGCGGGCGGCGATGTCCCGAACAGCTATCGCTACGACGGGCAGCAGTACGACGCGGCGACGGGGCTCTACGACCTGCGCGCGCGCTACATGGACCCGACGACCGGACGGTTTCTCTCGGTCGATCCGCTCCCGGGCTCCCCCGACGACCCGGCCAGCCTGCACCGCTATCTCTACGCGGGCGACGACCCCGTGCAGATACACGACCCCACGGGGCAAGAGGGCGAGATGACCGGAACCCTCATGTCGACGGCGTCGATGGCCCGCTTCATGGCCGCGTCGATGGCCCTGTACCTCGTCACTCAAACGCTCGTGCGGGAGGAGGCGCGCCGGGCCATCATCGACGAGATCGACGCCATAGGCCGGCGCTGGGAGACGCCGCCGGAGCCGGGGCCGGAGCCCACGCCGCGCATCGACCCGATCCCCGCGCCCCCCACCACCGACACCAGCAACGACGACGGCTGCCCGACGGACGACGGCGGCGACGGCGGCGGTGGGGTGCTCCCGACCTACTGCGTCTCGGTCACGAACGGCCTGATTAGTCCGGGCTACTACGCGCGGGGCCCCGTCGTCAGCACGTGGCATTCCGACCAGTACGCGCGCCATATCCTGAATGCCATCAACGGTACGGGGCCGGGGGCGACCAGGACGGGGGGCAGGCGGCAGAGCGCCACGCTGGAGTATGACGGGGGCGGCACCATGACGGATTTCAGGGGCAGGAACAGGGGCCAGCGGCGCGGCGACGCGACCGGCGGTTGCCAGCGCAATTCGACGTGGCCGAGCGATCCGGCGGCCGGCCCCAAGATGTTCCGCGGGCGCATCACCAACCCCGAGTGCGACGAGTATCCCTTCGCGTCGACGCTCCAGGGCGGGACGGACCCGGCGACCGTCCCGCCGCCGCTGCGGCGCGTGTCGGATGTCCTGCTCATCGACGCGGAGCACAATCAGGCCGGAGGGCAGGATATCAGCGCGTTCTACAGGACGGTGCTCCATACCGTCAACGGGGTACAATTGCCCTTCATCGTACTGGCGACCCCATAGGCCGAATCTGACGGGTGACATCTTTAGGCGCGATTACGCGCTAAAAGGCCGCAACATCAACTTGGAAGCATTAAGCTATCAGCTATGGGGAATCGGCCGTCAGCCAGTGGCTGACGGCCGATTCCCCATAGCTGATAGCTTAATAGTGGACAATCACGCCGTTGACGCGATATAACCGAAAGTAGTAGTAGACCTTCGTAGACCATATAGCGGCGGAGAAGATTTGTGGCACGAGACGTACGCCCGGCGCAAGAGTATCGCCCGGCCCCGATGTCGCTGGCGCAGCGCGCCGCCCTGCGCTCACAGGCGCCGCGCGCACTGCGCCGGCCGGCGCGCCGGCGCCTGTATCCCCTCATCGCGCTCGGCGTCCTGCTCGCCGGGCTCGTCGTCGCGCTCGGTCTGTTCGAGTACAGCTACCGCGAGCGCATCTACCCCAACGTCTACGTGCGCCCGGCCAACATCGACGTGGGCGGGCAGACGCGGGGTGAGGCGATGGCGAGTCTGCGCCGATACGCCCTCGACCGGCGCTTCCGCAAGGTGACGCTGCTCGCGCCCGCGTCCAGCCGCGCCCCTATCAGCGTGCCGGCGTACGCCCTCGGCTACAGCTTCGACCGCGGCCTGACCGCGTTCCACGCCATCAGGGCGGGGCGAGACGGCAACCCGCTGCGGCGCGCCGCGTTCCAGATTGGCCTCCTCGCGCACAGCGCCGACGTGTCCGCGGTCCAGCGCGTCAACAGGCGCGCGTTGCGCGACGAGCTCTTCAAGCTCTCCGGGCTCACCGACCGCCGCCCTGCCCCCGGCGTCGCTGGCTACCAGCTCGACGTCGCCGGGGCGCAACGCCTCATCGCGCGTCGTCTGCTCGACGCCGACACCGGCACGGTGCGCCTGCCCGGGGCCGTCATCCCCGCGCTGCCGAAGCCGAAGCCGCAGCCGCGCCCCGTCCACCACGGCAAGCCACCCGCCCATAAGAAGGGGCGATAGCCGATCATCACCCACTCTTCCTCGACCGAGATGAGCTACGGGCGAGACGCTCGCGCCAGGCGACGAACAGCCACAGCGCGACGAAGACCGCCGTCCATAGCGGGATGAGCCAGGCGTGGCGCCAGAGGCCGGGCCCCGTCTTGGTGGGCTCGAAGAGCGGGAACCAGGCGCTGAGCGGCAGCCCGATGCCGCGGCCGAGCCCGACCAGCAGGCCGCCCTGCCCGTCCGGCAAGGTCCAGCCGTACAGCGGGGCGCCCGGCATGGCCAGGGCAAGCAGCAGCGAGGCCGCGCCGGCAAGCCCGACGGCAAGGCGCGACGCGCGCGCGCGCAGGCCGTCGAGCAGCGCGGCGATGCCCAGGGTCCACAGGGGCAGCATCGGGACGAGGTAACGCAGGGGCGGGCAGTCGCCCCCCCACCAGTCGCGATAGGTCAGCGTGACGATCCAGAACGGCAGCGTGACCAGCCCGACCTTGAGCGCGGTCGCGCGGTCGCGCCGCCACAGGGCGACCGCGCCCGGGATCGCCAGCAGCAGGAGCGGGGCCGTGCCCAGCGCGCCCTGGCCCTGCGCGAACAGCTGACCGACCATGCCCCCCAGTGGATTGCCGGTCAGGAGCGCCTGGCCGCGCAGGGCGAACTGCGCCGTGAGGCCGGGCGAGCCGTAGACGACCCCGTTGAAAGCGATCAGGGCCGCCACGGAGAGCACGGGGGGGTCCAGCGCCAGGGCCGCCAGCAGCACCGTTCGCCTCGCGCTCGCGCGCGCGCCATCGCGCGGGCGCCCGTAAAGGAGCGCGTACGCGGCCCAGGCCATGTAGGCGGCGACGACGACGAGCAGCTTGACGTGCAGCCACGGCATCGCGGCGAGCAGCAGGCCCAGCGCCAGCGCGCGGCGGACGGTGAGGCGCGCCGCGTCGATTGCCTCGTAGGCCAGCGCCAGCGCCAGCCCGCTCGCGACGTCGGGGTAGATCGCCCCGGCGTTGAGCACGAACGGCGCCGAGAGGCCCAGCCCGAGGACCGCGAGCGCCGCGGGGACCGGCCCCACCAGGCGCGTGGCCAGGCGCAGCGTGCGCCAGCAGAGCAGCACGGCCAGGAGCGCGACCGTCGCGCGCGCCCCGACCGCACCGGCCAACGCGAACCCTGGCAGCAGGAGGATCGGCAGACCGAGCGGGTGCAACGGATAGAGGCGCCCATCGCGGTGCAGCGAGTGGCTGCTCATCAGGCTGTGATAGTACGCGAAGAAGTCGTGGTGGACGACGAGCACGGGAGTCTGGTCGAGCGTGTGGTAGAGCCACAGCCCCTGCGTGATAGCCAGGTAGTGCGGCTCGTCGCCGCTGAGCCCGCGCGAGGCCAGCACGGCCATCCACAGGTAGGCCAGGGCGATAGGCGCCAGCACGGCCAACTGCACGGCCCAGGCCGGCGCCCGTAGCCACACCTGGCTACCGCGCCCGCCGCGCCCGCCGCGCCCGCCCTGCCGCCCGCGCCCGGGACGACGCGCCGCTGGCGCGGTCCCCCGACGACGCGTGTACGCGTGGTCGTGGTCGATGTTCGTCGACGTGCGGGGACGACGCGCGCGCGGCGACGCGGCGATAGGCTCCTCACCAGGGTCTCTCACGCCCATTCTTTCGTCTATACACGTCGTATGTTCGGATGCGTCTGGCTGGCGGGCGGCTGCGACCAGTCCCCGCGGTCTATCGAAAGTCGACGGTGCCCCCTCCTCCCTCCCGCCTCCCGGGGAACCCAGGGGGATGGCCCTTACAGGGGTAGGTTTTTTGTGCGGAGGGGTGGGCAGCGTTGCTGCCTACCCCTCCGCACGAGGGGTATCTCGGAGGGCTGTGCCCTCCGAACCTCCCTCCTTCGTGGAAAACCTACCCCTAAAAGGGGGGATGGCCCCAGACCACCGCCAACCACGCGGCGTGCGGGCGGACGAGCTTGACCACCTCGACAAAGCACAGACCCCGGCCCGGTCCCGCGGCAGGACGACGGCTGCCGACTACAGCAGTATACTGGGGGCAGGGGCACAGGTAACGGGCGACAGCGGGGGCGAAGGGTGCGCGACGACGGGGATGGGCAGCGGGCGGTCCCGCGCCGGCAATGGAGACTGCGCGCGGTCCCGGTACGGATGGTGTTGCTGCCGCATGGCGAGATGCCGCGGTGGGCAATCCTGATCCGCCTCGCGCTGGCGCTCGTCCTGGCCACGCTCCTATGGGTGCGCGTGTCCGACGAGACCGACCCCGTGCTCTCGTTCGCCTACACCAACGTCCTCGTCAGGCCGCAGCTCTCAGGCGACTACTCGCTCCTCACAAGCCTCCCGCCGGGATCGATCCGCATAGAAGGGCTGCAGTCCCAACTGCGCGATGCCGCCATCCCTCGCCTCTTTGTCGACCTCACGCGCGTTTCGTCGACGGCCCCGCAAACCCTCCCCGTGCGGATACGCGATGTCCCCTCGGGAGCGCGGGTGAGGGGGTATAGCCCACAGAGTGTTGTCGTGCGGCTGGAGAAGGAGGCGACGCGGCTAGGGCTGCCCGTCGAGCCGGCCGCCTTCGGGCAGGCGCCGTCTGGTTTCAACCCACCCGACTTCACCATCACGCCACCTACGGTCGCGATCAGCGGGCCGGGCCACCTGGTCGCCAGCGTGTCGACGGTCCGCCTGACCACTCTCAACGCGGCCGATTATACGCAGGACACCACGCTGACCGCCACGCCACAACTCTTCGACCGGCAGGGGCGAAGCGTAAGCCGGGGGGTCGTGCATACCTCGCCCCCCCGGGTGACGGTGAACGTCCACGTAAACCGCCAGCCGTTCCAGCAATTGGTGCCGGTCACGCCCGTCATCATGGGCCGGGTCGCGGCGGGCTATGGCATCACGAGCATCACCGTCTTCCCGCAGTTCGTGCAGGCGGCCAGCGGTTCTCCACTCGCCACGACGACGCTGACGACGGAGCCGATCACGGTCACGGGACTGACAGCGACCCATGTCTACCCGGTCGCGCTCGTCGGCCCCGCCGGGGTGACGCTCAATCGCACCCAGGGCATCGTCACCATAGACATCGCCCCGCTCTCCGGCAATGCGACGGCCGTTGTCCCGCTGACCGTCACCAACAAGCGGCCGGGCACGACCGTCGCGCTCGCCGCGGCGAGCGCGACGGTGGCGTACGGCGGGCCGCTGCCGCAGTTGCGCGCGGCCGTTGCGCCGCGCGCCGTGCTCGACCTGGCGAACCGTCCCCCCGGCGTCTACCACCTGACGCCGGCCATCGTGGGATTGCCGGGCGGGCTCAAGGTACTCGCGCTGACGCCGCCATCGCTGCGGGTCGTCATCACCGCCCCGCCGCAACCCCGCATTGCCCGCGGCGCGCCGCCCAGCCCTACGCCACGGGCGACGGCGAGGGCTCTCACCCCTACTCCTTCGCCCTGACGCGGGAGAGGGGACAGCCCTCACCCCCGGCCCCTCTCCCGTGCGCGGGAGAGGGGAGGACTTCTATGTATACCCACCTTATCCCCCGGCTTACCCCAGGTCGTCCAGCACAGCGCTCACCCCTTTGCGCCGGCCCAGGAAGATGGGCGTGTCGATGGCGGTATAGAGGCGCACCTCTGCGGCGCGCAACTCCTCGACCATCTTCTCCAGCGCGGCCGGGTCCTCCGACTCGAAGGCCACGACGAACTCGTGGTCGCCCAGGCCGAACGCGTGCACGGTGTTGGTCAGCACCTGGCCGGTCGGCGCGGCCGGCGGAGCCTCGGCGACGGCGACGGCGACGGCCGTCCCGCCGGCGTCGTCGTCCCCGAGAGGGATGCGCACCTCGGGCAGCGCGCTGTGTTTGGCGCCCATGCGCCCGTGCTCGGCCATCAGCCTGCGCCGCTGCTCGAACGGCAACAAGTACCACTCCTTCGTCTTGGTGAAAGGATAGAAGCTCAGGTATGTGCGCGGCGGCTCGCCCTTGACGAAGGCCGGGCGGTGCTCGGGCGCGTAACGCGACTCCGGCGCCACGCCGGTGTACGCGTAGACATTGTCCAGGTACGCGCCCAGGCCCGTTTTGCGCAGGGCCACGGCGAGGTCCTGCGCCGCGTCGAGGCTCGGCCCGTGCAGCCACAGCGCCAGGTCGGCGTCGGGGCGCAGCCCCGCCAGCGAGTAGGCTCCGCGCAGCGTCAGCGGCCCCCGGTGTACTTCCACTATCTGTGCGAACTCCGCGCGCATGCGGGCGCGCTCGGGCTCGGGGAGTCGCCGCCACTCCGGCGCGACCTTATAGAGCCAAAAAATCGCGAACGTCGCCTCGCCGTTGCCGGTACTAGTGCTCATGCTCACCACGGTCCCCTCTTGGCTGCTATAGGGCAACACCTCTCCCTTCATGGTACCCCCGTCGCCATATCCATGGCGCCTCTCCGGAAGGCGTCCCTCGCCAACACGCCTCCCAGGCGCATCGACGCCTGGCCGGGACACCGGACCTCGGCGCGCCCTCAGCGCATGGACGAGGCGATGCGCACGGCGGCGTCCTTGGGGAGCGCGCCCTCCAGTCGCAGCGTCAGGCCACCCCTGTTCCAGAGCAACACATCCCCCGCCAGCCGCACGGTCTCCCACCGGAACCTACCCGCGGCGTCGAGGTAGGCGACGAGGTGCGGCTTCCCCGTCAGCCAGTAGCCCGGCGCGCTGTCCCGCCCGCTGCCTATGGTGACAAACTCCAGGCTCGTGCCCGGACCGATGAACTTGCCGCCCATGGCGGCGCCGCGCGCCTCGGTCAGGAGCAGACCGGCGCCAGTGTGCGGGGCGCGGAGCAGACCTGGCCGGACCCGATAGACGAGCGCGACCACGTCGTCGCGCCCACTAGATCCGCCGGCGCCGCTGGCGGCGCTCCGCAGGTAGACCTCGTCGGGGTCGCCCAGGCGGGCCGGGATCAGCACCCGGAACGGTAGACGCGCTCGCGCGGCCGCGAGGGTCGTGCGGCGCCCCAGGCGCAGGCCCGTGCCGACGGGGGCCGGCAGGCGCCGCGGCAGGGGCAGGATGACGACGCCGCGCGGGCCGAGCCACTGGGCCACGGCGGTGCGCGCGGCCGGCGAAACGGCCAGCACGCCGCCGAGCAGCAGCGCGACCGCCGTGATGGTCAGGGCGACCCGCCGCCGCAGGCCGGCCAGCCACGGCCCGCGCGGCCGGCGGTGGACCGCGACCGGGGCGGGCGTACGGGGACGGGACTGTTCCAGTCGCGCGCGCACCGACGCGGCGAGGTGGGGGGACGGCGGGTAGGCGATGTGCCTGTCCAGGGCGGCGAGGCTCCGCGCCAGCTCGTCGTCGGAGGGACGCCAGGGCAGCCGGGGCTGCTCAGCCACGCGACACCGCCCGCCCGCCCTTGGCCGGCCCACCCGGGTCGTCGTCGGCGACAATCCCGCCGGCAGACAGGCCCGCGCGCAGGCGGGCGAGGGCGCGGGAGAGCCGCGATTTGACGGTACCGCGCGGGCGCCCGAGCGCGTCCGCGGCCTCGGCTTCGGAGAGGTCGAACAAATAGCGGTAGGCGATGACCAGGCGATCCTCCTCGCGCAGCCCCTCGAGGGCGCGTAGCAGGGCGAGGCGCCGCTCGGCGTCGAGGGCGGCCGCCTCCGGGGAGGGAAGGGGTTGAGCCCCTGTGCCCGCCGCCCGCAAGGCCAGGGTGCCGCGCCGCCCGGCCGCCTTGAGGCGGTTGCGGGCCTCGTTGGCGACGATGCGCAGCAGCCATGGCCGGAAAGGGGTGCCGGCGTGGAAACGCACGAGGGCATAGTACGCCTTGACGAAAGCCTCCTGCGCGGCGTCCTCGGCGTCGTCCGCGTCGCCCACGATCAAGTAGGCGGTGCGGACTGCCAGGTCTTGGTACCGGCGCACGAGGCTTTCGTACGCGGCGGCGTCGCCCCCGCGCGCCCGCTCGACGAGCGCGGCGTCCTCGACGGGATCGCCCACCGATGGCTACGCGCCCATGACTTGCTCGATGGTCCAGGCGCTAGCCCCGGCGCCCCCATCGGTCGCGAGCGGGACATCGAGCAGCGCGCCCCCGCGGGCGACGTCGAGGACGCGCACCCGATTCCGCCCCGGCTCGAGGGCGTACAACCGCTGACCATCGGCGCTCAAAGCGATACTGGCGACGCGCTCGCCCGTGGCGTACACCGTCCGCACGCGCCGCGTGGCGGTGTCGACAACCCACACGCCGCGCTCCGTCGCCACGAACATGGCGCCGCCGTCGCGCGAGAGGGCGGCCGCCCGCTGCATGCTCTGGAGCGAACCGGCGCGCCAGTCGAGGACGACCCGCTCGATGCGGCCCCCGGGCAGGTCATGGACGACCACCATGCGGCCGAGCGCGGGGTTGACCGCGTAGAGGGTCGAGCCGTCGGGCGAAACGGCCAGCGCATCGCGCGAGAGGACCCCGCCGCCTCCATCCCCGGGCGCCGTGGGCAGCATGATGCAGTGCGCCTTGTGTGAGGCCACGCCCAGCGCATGCACAAAGGCACCGCCCTTGCCGGGCTGGACGTACAGCGTGTACAGCCAGTCGCCACGCGGCGACCACGCGCGCGTGTAGGCCACGCCGCGGATGACGCCTGTCGGGTCGTCCGCCTCGGTCAGCGGGCCGCGGTCGAGCCGGCGCGCGCGCAGATCGTAGGCGCGCACCTGGTACGCCTGGGGGCCGGCGTTGTTGCGCTTCTCAACGAGGTAAAGCTTGCGGCCCGCGTCGTCGATCGCGTCGAGGCCGAAGGCCCCGCGCAGATGCAGCGTGGCGACCACGCGCATCATAGCCGTGTCGACCACGACCACGGCCGTGTCGGGCGCGTTCGGCGTGGCGTCGCGCAGGGCCAGCCAGCGCCCGTTGTACGAGAGCGCGCTGAGGATATCCGCCGTGTCGACGGGTGGGACGGCGGGCAGGCTGCGCGGGGCCAGCGTGATGTTGACCGCTCCGCTGGGTTGGGTGAGGCGCGCCGCCCTACTGCCGGCGCCAGCGGCGCCGGAGCCGAGCAGGGCGCCGGGCACGAGGCTGCCGGGCATCGTGGTGTAGTAACCCTGTACCGTGGTCGAGCGGAGCACGCGCCCCGAGCGCGCATCGATCGCCTGCACGAGCGAGCTGGTAGTACTCTGCAGGACAGCCGCGTAGAGGATACGGCCGCCGCGGTCGAACAGGCCGGACGGCAGGCTGCGCGAGGGCTGGTCGGACCCGACGGGCAGGGCCGTGAGGGCGCCGTACGCGCCGGTCCCGGACCGCATGACCAGGAGGTCGTGGCCGGCGGCGTTGCCCCCGGCCGCGCGCGAGGGCGCCGGCGGGCCGAGCACGGCGGCCAGCGTTATCAGGACGATCGTTAGCCGCGCGAACATTCTCATGATGGTCTCCCTTCCCCTGTACTATCGCTACACTCCCTATACAACCGCCGGAGGCAATCGGTTCCCGCGCCGCGCGTCCCGCGGACGATTCGGGGGCCACCGGTCGCCGGCCATCTTCGGCGTGGGGGACGGGCCAGACAGGCGGCTAGTCGAAGTCCGCCGGCCACGCGAGGTGATGGTGGTGCGCGAAGAGGCGGCCGATCTGCGCGGGGGTGACGCGCGTGAGCGAGAGGTCGGGGAGCGCATCGGCGGGGAAGAAGGCTACCTCGTCCGTTTCAGCGAACGACGGGCCGCGCCTTCCCCTATGCTGCTCCCCGGCACCACGATCTTCCGGCTCGTCGTCAAGGAGCGAGCACAGGAAAAACATCTTGTAGACGTAGTACGGCAGGGGCGGGTGGCCGTGCTTGTCGCGGTCGTAGACGGCGAGCAGCTTGGTGACGCGCGTGCGGTAGCCGGACTCCTCGTAGACCTCGCGCGCGACCGAGTCGGCGGGAGACTCGCCGGGGTCGGCCCAACCGCCCGGCAGGGTCCAGCGGCCGTCGCTGCGCTCGCGCACAAGCAGGATGCGGTCATCGCGGAACACGGCGCCGCGCACGTCGACCTTGGGAGTGATGTGGCCCCGCTCGCGGGCGAAGAGGTCGCGGACGTGGGCAGGGTCGACGTCCGAGCGCGCGGCCAGCATCTCTACGGCGACGGCGCGCACCTCCTCGTAGCGCTCCGTGTCGTAAGGATTCGTGCTGTAGGTCAAGCCGTTCTGCGCCAGCGTCTCCAGGCGCTTGGCCCACGCCAGCCAGTTCGGGTCCACGGCGCCTTCCCTCCGTCATCTACATGCTACCAGGTTAAAAGTGCGGAATGAGCTTGCGACCGCCTCCCCAGAGGGGTTCCCGCGGGCCGCGCACGGCGACGGCGGTCGCGGGCCGGGCGCGACGCCACACGGCCCCCCGCTTCCTCCCGCACAATCTCGTCGGACGCATTTAGGAGGCCGCCGAGCGGCCGTGCCCGTGCGTGTCGAGGTATTGCAAGGGGTCGCGCCAACCATGCCGCTGCCGGGGCTGGCTGACGTCCGCATCGGGCAGGGGGTCGCGCCAGCGTTCGGCGCGACGGTCGAGGAAGCCCCGGACCAGGGCCTCGTAGCGGGCGGCGTCCGCGCGCTTCTTGCGGTTGTCCCAGTTGCGCCCCTTCTCGCCGTTGCAGTGGGGGTGCGTCAGGCCGAGGTTGCGCAAATCGTTGTCGCCGCCCTCGGTACGCGGCATGATGTGCTCGACGTTGGCGCCGTAGCCGCTGCGCGCGTCGAAGGAGAGGCGCCCGTTGCAGATAAGGCACTTGCCGATCCAGGTGGACTCGGCGCGCTCGAAGGTGCTGTCGGTGCGGGCGATCTGCTCTTTGAGCGACTGTTCAGCCATACTCTGCCCTATTATGTAAAAATGCTTTTCGCTATTATACCACCCACCCTGAGCAGGTATCGTGCCCGCTCCCGTACACCGAGACAGTAGTGGGGCCGACACTCGTATAGACGATGCCTGCCCCTCTCCAGCGTCAGGGAGAGGGAGACGGGTGGCGCCCCACGACGTAGGAGGGATGGGTGAGGGCCATTCCCTCTACTCCTCTAGCGGCCGGACCGGCTCGGAGCCGCGCGGCTCGAGCAGCTTCCAAAGCGCATCGCCGTACTCCCTGCCGTCGAGCGCGAGGAACACGGCCGGGCGCACCTCCCCACTCTCGCGCAGCACGATCTCCGCGACGTCTTTGCGCTGCGCGCGGTCGGCCGGGTCGAGCCCCACCGCGCGAACTAGGGCGACGACCCGCTCGACCGCGGCGGACAACGCAGCGTGGCGCCCGCCGAGCCCTGCCGCCGTCGCGTCGAGCCACGGCCGCATCTCCTCCGGGACGGCCTCGCGCACGGTGTCCAGACCCGTCCCCGCGCGCAGATGCTCCCACACGACGCGCTCGCTCAACCCCGAGATGATGCGATGCAGGCGAACATAATCCTCGAGCTTGACCTTGACGCGCAGGTTGTGCGCCGGCCAGAAGAGCACGAAGCCCTCGAAGTTGGGGCGTACTTCGCGCATCAGCGCCTGCCAATCGGTTCCAATCGTTTCCTGCTCGACGCAGGGCAGGCCCAGGCGACGCGCCTCGCGCTCGACATCGGCGTAGGACATCTCCTGGCCAGTGGACGTGACGACGAGGCCAATGAGGATAAGGCCCTCGCGCTCGTACGCGACGACGATGCGGTTCTCAGGGCCGACCAGTTCGAAGATGTAGGTGAGCTCCCGGTCGAGCAGCGGGTTGAGGGGCGCGGCGTGGCGCTCGGCCCAGATCTCCGTCGCGCGCACCGCCTGGCTGGACGTGAACGAGCCGCGCGTCGTCATACGATAGCCGCCGGCATAGGGGTATAGAACGCACATCGACCCGTCGAGCTTGTGCGTCACCTCGGGCGCGCCCAGTGTGGCAAGCGCGTCGAGGCGCGTGTCCGGCCGTTCACCCGCGTTGAAGAATTTCTTGAATCCCTTGGCGGCGACCTCACCGCCGGCGGTCACGACGGCGCCGCGGCAGTCCAGGAGGATCGGGAATCTATCCCAGGCCGCCTGGAACTGCGCGCGCGCCGTATAGTTGAGCAGCCACAGGCCGGCCGCGGGATCGGGGTGCGGCACGATAGAGAGCAGGCCCTCGGCCTTGATCCCTCGCAGCTCGTCCCAATCGACGCGCACGCGCTAGGTCCCTTCTTTACCGAAGGCCTGCCGCTCCTGGTCGAGGCGCTCGGCGATCCACGAGCGCATCAGGGTCTGATAGGGCAGGTGGCGCCGCGCGGCAACCTCCTTGAGGGCGGCGACCATCTCGTCGGGCATGCGCAGGGAGATCAGCGGCATGCGCATGCGTGTCTTTACGCCCTCGGTCTGCGCGCGCAACTCGCGCAGGTGCGCGGGATCGCGTCCGAGCCCGCGCTTAAGCTCAGGAGGCGGATTGTTGGTGACATCCTCTCCCTCGTAGAAATAGGGTGCGGTGCTGTGCGTGTCCCAGAAGTCGCCAGCCTCTTCCTGTGTCGCGAAATGGGGGATATGCCGAGGGTAGCCCTCCGGCAGTTCAAACTCGGTAGCTTTCTCATCGATGGTGTCGCGCATATATCCTCTTCTCATCCCGATCCATGTCGCGTGCGCTGATGACGCGCACAAGTGAGCCGCGCAGGACACAAATGATCAACAAGTAACGCCCGCTATCGTCCTAACCATAAGCGCGATAAACGTCGCCATCACGGCGTACGTACGCGCCGTTGTAGAACGCTTGCTCGATCTCTTCGGGCTCTACGTTGTGTCGCTTGACGACGTGCTCCTCGTTTTTCTCGTCCCACTCGAACTCGGGCCATGACCAATCGGGCATTGTGAACTCCTACGCGCATTATACCTCGTGTATATACGCCATATGTACATAGGGTCGGGTTTGTCGATCACCGCATGAGTTGATCGCCGGGTTGCCGGTGGTTTGTGGGACAATATAGCACGTTATGGACAACATCGAGAGACAGGCGAAGATTTCGCTGGGGCGCATCGCGCCGCGCCTGGAGCGCGAGTTCGCCGCGCACGTGGGGACGCCCGCGTGGGACGCCTTTATGCGCCGGCTACGCGCGCATTTCGGCGACCTGTTCGCGGCCCTGGCACCGCTGTACGGCGCCCAGTACGATTTCTTCTACCACCTCGAGAGCGTGGTGGCGACAGCCGCCCGCATGTGGCTGGCGCGGCCTGCTGCGCGCCTGCGCGCGCTGGACGAGGAGCGCGAGGGCGCGCCGCGCTGGTTCCAGTCGGAGCGCATGCTCGGCGGCGTCCTCTACGTCGACCTCCTCGCCGGCACGCTCGACGGCGTGCGCGCCCGCATCCCCTACTTCAAGGAGCTGGGCCTGACCTACCTGCACCTGATGCCTCCTTTCCTCGCGCCCGTCGGCAACAGTGACGGCGGCTACGCCGTCAGCAGCTATCGCGAGGTCGACCCGCGGCTGGGCGCGATGGAGGACCTGGCGCGGCTCGCGGAGGAACTGCGCGAGGAGGGCATCAGCCTCGTGCTCGACTTCGTGTTCAACCACACCTCGGACGAGCACCCCTGGGCCCGCCGCGCCCGGACCGGTGACGAGGAGTACCGCGACTACTACTACATCTTCCCCGACCGCACCCTGCCCGACCAGTACGGGGGCGCCCTGCGCGACATCTTCCTCGACGTGCGCCCCGGCAGCTTCACCTACCGCCCGGACATGGACGCCTGGGTATGGACCACCTTCAACTCTTTCCAGTGGGACCTCAACTACGGCAACCCCGTCGTGTTCGTACGCATGGCCGAGGAGATGCTGTCCCTGGCCAACCGGGGGGCCGAGACGTTGCGCCTTGACGCCGTGGCCTTCGCCTGGAAGCGCCTGGGCACGCCCTGCGAGAGCCTGCCCGAGGTCCACGACCTGGTCAGGGCGTTCAACGCCGTGGCGCGCATCGCCGCGCCCGCGCTGCTCTTCAAGTCCGAGGCCATCGTGCACCCCGACGAGGTGCTCTCCTACATCGCCCTCGACCAGTGCCAGCTCTCCTACAATCCCCTGCTGATGGCGCTCCTGTGGGAGTCGCTGGCCACGCGCGACGCGCGGCTGCTCCAGATCTCCATGCGCGAGCGATCCCACATCGACCCGCGCTGCGCCTGGGTCAACTACGTGCGCTCGCACGACGACATCGGCTGGACCTTCGACGACGACGACGCCCGGCGCGTGGGCATCGACCCTGTCGGGCACCGCCAGTTCCTCAACGCCTTCTACACCGGGCGCTTCCCCGGCTCTTTCGCCCGCGGGCTGCCCTTCGGGGAGAATCCGCGCACGGGCGACGCGCGCATCTCGGGGACCTGCGCCTCGCTGGCCGGCCTCGAGCAGGCCGCGCGCGACGGGGTCCCCGAGGAGATCGAGCTGAGCATCCGGCGCATCCTGCTGCTCTACGGCGTCGCGCTCACGATCGGCGGCATACCGCTGATCTATCTGGGCGACGAGCTCGGCACGCCCAACGACTACGGCTACCGCGCCGACGAGGCGAAGGAAGGGGATAGCCGCTGGGCGCACCGGCCGGCCACCAACTGGTCCAGGGCGGCGCGCCGCGACGACCTCGAGACGATCGAGGGTCGCGTCTACACGGGCTTCCGGCGGCTCATCACGCTGCGCCAGGGCGCGCCGGCGCTGGCGGACGGCGCGTTGGAAGTAGTCGAGACGGGCAACGGAAGCGTCTTCGGCTACGTGCGCCACCACGCCGATAGCCGTGTGCTGGCGCTGGCCAATTTCTCCGAAGCGGCGCAGGCGGTCGCCGCCAACGCGGTGCGGCTGTACGGTCTCGGCTATGCCTTCACGGATCTGGTCACCGGCGGCGCGATCGTGTTGGGAGAGGACACCCTCGTGCTGGAGCCCTATCAACTGATGTGCTTGGCGCCTGCGATCTCGTCAAAGGCGCCTGCGACCTCGTCAAAGGCGCCTGCGGTAGAGAGGATAGTCCCATCGGGGCAGGGGACGGCGCGCCTGTCATCGCGCCCCATGCGCCAAAACCCGGTTCGCCAGCGTTTAGATCTATAGCGCGGTTCCACAAGGCTGCGCCCAGTGACGGCGTTCGCCTCACTGCCTCAGGCTCGCGCAGGATGGCCCTGCGCCGGGCGGAGATGAGAGGAAGGCTATATGCGCGGCGCCCGTTCGCTCGTTATCGGTGGGGTCCTTGCAGCGGTCGCTGTTGGTCCCTACAGCGCCTCGGCGGCCGGCCCGAAGGCGCTGGACGCGTCGTATTTCTTCGGGTCGTGCGACAGCTGCATTCAGAAGACCGCCACCATTGCCGGCCAGTCCTTTCGTGGGACCGAAATCATCCTCCAGGTCCATGGATCCTATCACGCCAGTATTTCGGTCAACGCGCGCAAGTTACCGGGCTACAATGCGGTGACGTTCTTGCTGGGCTGCAACGACCAGTCGGATGTCGGCGCCCACGCCGTGCTCCAGGCGCTCGGTGACGGCCAGGTGTCCCTAGGAAAGTATACGGTGACGCAGGGACAGCCGGCGCGTCAGGCGATCGTGCCATTCAAAGGCCACGGCAGCATTTCGTTCGTGACGCAGGGGCCCGGGAACTATCAAACGTGTAATGTGACGCTGGCTAACCCGCTTGCCATCACGTTGGGCGCGCCGACGCCGGCGCCGCTGACGGTCACACCGGCCAGCGTAGCGGCCGGGGGGCAAGAAACCATTTCAGCGGCGGCGCCGGCCGGGACACAGGGGACGCTCGTCGTCACCTATGCGTCCGGCCAGCAGCAGGTCATCGGCCCTGTGCTCGTCAAGTCAGATGGCCGGTTGATCGCCACCTTTACCGTGGCGCAGGGGGCGAGCGGGACGGCGCGGGTGACGGTTGTGACCGCCGCGAAGGTGCTTGAGGCAACGTTCGTGGTCACCGCGTGAGCGCGGTCAGTGGTCGGCGATACCACGCGGCCGGCGTCGTGCGTCGAACAGGGCCGAGGAGAGGCGTTCTCCCCGGCCCTGTTCTCGTCCGCGCGTAAACATCGGGCGCTTTCCATACGTCGCATACCACGAACGCACGCCCAATTTGAGTGCCGCTTGGATTCCCGTAGTGCGCGCTTCGCCCCTGTAGACAGACCCCTTGTCGCCGTAGCGCCCGTGCTGTATGCTCGCCGCAACCAGAAAAGTGCTTCCTCCAGTGTTTGGGGGCACTCCTAACCTTTGCACGTCACAGTAGCTTCCGTAACACTGGGCCTTGTCGTGCGCATGTTGTCGTTGACACGCGCCGGCGCCAGCAGGCCCGCGCCCAGACCACGCCCGCGGGCGCCGCGCGCGGGGTAGCCATCGGCGGCGTGGAACACTTGCCCTGCCGCATTACGCTCGCCGAGGCATGGCCCGCAGCGCCTGCTACTCCTCCCGCGATAGCGCCCAGTTCAGGCGATCGTCCGTCGGCGCTTGTTGCCGCAGCCCGCAGCGCTCCAATACACGGCGTGATGCGATGTTGTCCACGTCACAATCGGCGATGATGCGCCGCACCTGCAGCTGCGCGAAGAACCAGGCCATGATCGCGCTCGTCGCCTCGGTGGCATACCCGTGGCGCTGATAGGCGGGGAGGACATCATAGCCAATCTCGACCGTGCCGGTGGCGTCCGGGGGGCCATTGTTGCAGCCGGCGAAGCCGATCAACGTGCGCGTGGCTGTGTGGCTGACCAGATGCACACTCCAGTCGTCTTGCGCAGGGTCAGGCTCCAATTGGCGAATGAACGTGGGAAGCGCCGCCGCGATGTCCGGCCCCGGCCAGCTGGCGGGCACGCGCAGTCTCAGGCGTTGCCCCACGAGCGCGGGGTCCCGGCGCGCCGCGCGCAGTAGGTCGAGAGTGAACGGCGCGATAGTCAAACGCGCGGTTTCGAGGTGCGGCATGCGTCCGACTGTCCTTCCGTGCTGTTATCCAACTCCACACCCAATGAGGCGCATCCCGCGCGAACAGCCGTCCCCGCTACACTGGCGCGCCCCGTTACCCCAAGGAGCCATCCCACTCCGTTGCCAATACCGCCATGAGCAGGGCGTCGTGCGGCGTGCCGTCCCACTATAATGCGTCGCGCATTCGCCCCTCGTGTCGGAACCCGACCTTCTCGTAGACATGGATAGCCCGCTCGTTGAAGTCGTAGACCTCCAGAGACACGCGGTGCAGCCCCAGCGGGCCGAACGCGTGCGCCAGCACCACGCGCAGCGCCTCGGCGCCCAAGCCCTGACCACGGGCGGTCGAGGCAAGGCCAATCCGCAGGCTGGCGGAGCGGTTAGGCGCGTCGTGGTCCATGAGGACGATCTCGCCCTTGTAGGCCCCGTCGCGCGGGTTGGCGATGGCGAGGGTGATGCGGTCGATCTGATCAGCGCGCGAGGCGCAGTAGGCCGCGATCTCCTCGTAGGTAAACGCATGGTGCAGGCCCGTGAGGCGCTGCCCCTCGAGGTCTTGCACGTCCACCCACAAATCGTCGGTGTCCTCCGGCCCGAGCGGGCGCAGCAGCACCCGTTCGCCGCGTAGTGTCGGACTCGTCCACGCCGTCGCCACACCAATACCCCTTCCTCGTTCGTCCTACCATCATAACGCGAATGCAGCCCGTCGGGCAGGCCAATCATGAAATCTTTGCGTCCGTGGCCCTCATGGTATCGCCGCCGTGGTGACGCGTTTGGCGCCCTGTAGGCGTGTGGTGGTGGCGTAGAAGCGGGTCGAGGGCGGTGTAGCCCTCGATAATGGCCACGTCCGCGGGGTCGGCGGCTAAGGCTTCAGCAACTTCTGTCCACGGCTTGCGGGCGACGAAAGACGGTGTAGCGGGCGCCGGCGGGCGGCTCCGGCAGACCCTATGGGCAGGTCCGGTACTTTCTCGCTAGAGGTCAATGCGTCAGGCGCCCTCACTATGACGCTATCCATCAACCGCAAAACCCTGGAGGCTGTTACCCGAAGGCCGCGACGGGGAGAGCGAAGAAGACGATGGCGGCCATAGCGTAGAGGGCCAGGAGCTGCGCGCCCTCGAGCCAGTTGCTCTCGCCGTCCTGCCCGATGTAGGCGAAGACGATCACCAGCAGGCCAAGGATGGCGAGCTCGACGGGGCTGAACACGAGGTTCATGGGGTGGGCGAAGAGGCTGTAGAGGACGACGACCGGCGCGACGAAGGTGGCGATCTGGATCGACGAGGCCGAGGCGATGCCGAGCGCGAGGTCGAGGCCCGAGTCGCCGGTCGGCGAGTCCTCGGGCGAGCCTGGCCGCCGCAGGGCGAACCTGATGGCGGCGTAGGCCTCGGCTACGTTGCCCGCGTTGGCCACGATGATGATGCCGACGAAGACGTCGGTCCAGCCGAGCAGCTGCGTGACCGCCGTCACGGTGCCGGTCAGGATATCGGTCACGGGGATGAGCGCGACGGTCGCGCCGATGAGCACGGCCAGGCTGACCGGGAGGGGCCAGGAGCGCTCGCCTTGTCCCTCCTCCGCCCCCGTCGACGTGCGGATCTCGCGCCCCTCGGGCTCCTGCCGGCCGAGCGACTCGAGGCCGAAGATGCCGTAGACGACGTAGGCCGCGTAGGCCAGGAGCAGGACGACGGCGATACCGACGCTGATATGCTGGATGGTGGCCGGCGAGGCGCGGCCCGCACCCCCGACGAGCGCGCCCAGGGAGGGAAAGAGCAGGGCGGCGAAGGTCAGCATCATGAGCACGCTGTGGTGCCCCGCCTCGTCGCGCTTGAAGCGCGGCCGGCGGTACGCCAGGCCCGCGACGATGTAGCAGATTCCCATGATGAGCGCCGAGTTGCTGATGAGCGCCCCGATAAGCGTGGCCTTGACCAGCGGGATCAGCCCTTTCTGCACGCCGAAGATGCCGACCAGCAGGTCGGGCGTGTTGCCGAAGGTGGCGTTGAGCAGACCGCCGATCTTGCCACCGAGACGGTTGGCCAGCGCCTCGGTCGCCGAGCCGATGAACGAGGCCAGCGGGATGACCGCGCCGACGGAGAGGAAGAATTGCAGCCCCGGCGGCGCGTGGATAGCCGCGGCGACGAGCGTCGCGGGCACGAGCAGCAACAGCGCGCCCATCACGAACTCTTCGCGCGGCAACGAGCGCCGGGTGGTCTTGATAGGGCTACTCATAGCAGGCACGGCTCTTGGGCAAGACGCGGGCCACCGATAGGCGCTAACTAGTTGCCGGTCGCTTTCAACAGGGTCAGTTCGACCAGCTCGAGCTGGCCCGGATAGATCGGCAGGGCGTGCAGCGTGGAGGGGTCGATGAAGGTGATGCGCAGGCCCTCGTGGCAGGCGATGGGCTGGACCTCGTCGTAGGGCGCGTAGAAGAGAGTCGCCACGCGCGGTCCGTCGGGCAGCGCCAGCGTGACCTCGGCGCCGAACAGAAGGCTGCCGGCCGCGATATGATACCCTGTTTCCTCGGCCAGCTCGCGCCGCGCCGCGCCCTTGATGGTCTCGCCGGGCTCGACAGCGCCGCCAACGGTGGCCCAGTGGTACGGATAGGCACCGTTGCCATCGCGCAGCTGCAAGAGGATCCAGCCGCGGTGGTCGACGAGCAGGACGCCGGCACCCCGCGTCATAGGACGGAAGTCGGAAGTCGGAAGTAGGTATGCGCTAGCGCCATCATCGTGTATATCCGCCGGGCTATTTCATTGAGGTGTGTTTCATCTGAGTTGGGGTCCGCCCTCACCCCCCGACCCCCTCTCCCGTGCGCGGGCGAGGGGAAGGCGCCCTTTAACACAAGCGAAGCACACCCATTTCATTAGCGCGCGTATAGGCGTATGCACTACACCCCCCACGGCGGTCGTGGCCGAGAATGAAATAGCCCTGGTGTACCCGTGACGCGGTCGCAGCGCGCTGTACATGTAGTGTAGCATTGTGACCAGCGTCGCCGTTCTTTCGACTTCCTGGCGCGCACGAGCGACTACACGGGGACGCCCCCCGGCGAAGGCCTTTCGTCGGGGGGCGCTCTGGACAACGTGACGCGCGCCGCCCTGCAGTCGTACCCGGGGCGTGAGAACATGGGGGAGCGCAGGGACAAGGGCGGCGCTAGCGCCGCCCTTGTCCCCGCGCCATATGCGCGGCGGCAATCAGTCGTTAACAGTTAGCTCCGGCCCTCACTTGCGTCACGTGCGTACCAAAGAATAGCCTGCAAAGCTAACAGCTAATCGCTAACAGCTAGGCCGCGAGCGACTCGCCCGCGGCGATGAGGGTGCGCGCGACGAGGCTGCGCACGCGCCCGGCGCGGCGCGTCTCGCGGACTTGCCGATAGTCGGCGGCCTCCGCCCGTAACTCCTGGATGTGGCTATTGGCGACGCGCAGAATATAATCGGGATTTTGCATCATGGTCGTGGTCCTCTCTTATCCTCTTCGGCATACCTCGAAGGCCGCCGTTCGGCTATTTGTGGTGCGTATCTCTACACTTCGTAGTATAACATACACGAAGTCTTTTTACAAAGATAATTTGGTGTAACACCCTGTTAGCCGAATGAAACATTGCACCAAGGCCCCTTAACACGTCATATGCCCGGAGAGCGGCCTGTAGCGGCAGATGGCGTCCCGCGACACGCCGCCATGGCGGTACTCGTTTCCGGCCGCCCTCCGAGCGCTCGACGCGACCCGACGCGCCCGTCATGTATCGAGGATAGACGCGCCAGGGGCGCCACTATGCGACGCCCTTGATGAGCGCCGCCACCGGCCGCCAGCCGGCGCCTCTGGCGAGGGATACATCGCGGGTCCTCGTCTATGAACAGGGGTCTGTGAACATTGTCCGTAGAGGGATAGCCCGCGACTCCGGTAGCATAGGGGTGGCGCCAATGAGTACGAAAGACACTAACACACATATAAAGGAGACGCGCTGATGGAAATGAGGCGCTACGTCATCGTCGGTAACGGGGTCGCGGGGACCATGTGCGCGGAGACGCTGCGCAAGAACGACCCCCATTGCCGGATCACGCTCTTCACCGACGAGCCCTACCCGCTCTACAACCGCGTGGCCCTGCCGCCGTTCCTCAAAGGGCAGACACCCGAGACCAAGGTGCTCATGCGCACCCGCGAGAAGCACGAGCAGAACCGCGTCAACCTGCGCCTGGAGACGCGCATCACCGCGGTGTGCGTCGAGGAGAAGACCGTGACCACGCACACCGGCGAGGAGGAGCCCTACGACGCGCTGCTCGTGGCTACCGGCGGGCGACCCAACGGCCTGCCGGTCCCCGGCGGCGACCTGCGTGGCGTGGTCAACTTCCAGACTCTCGACGACTCCAAGGAGATCGACGAGCGCATCCGTGAGTCCAGGACCGCCGTGGCCACGGGCGGGAGCTACATCGCCTACGAGCTGACCGAGGCCTTCCGCGCGCGCGGGCTGGAGACGACGTGGGTCATGCGCGGCCCGCGCTTCCTGCGCCGCACGCTCGACAGAGAGGGCGGGCGCATCGTCGACGCCATCGCGGCCGACCATGGCGTGCGCGTGGTCCACGGCGAGGAGATCGGTGAGGTCCACGGCAAGGACGGCGCGGTTACGCACGCGCATACCACGGGCGGCCAGGAGATCGAGGCGGATATGCTGGGCCTGGGCCTGGGCCTGACCCTCAACACCGAGTTCCTGGAGGGGACGGGCGTGCAGATCGAGGGGGGCATCCGCACTGACGAGAAGCTGCGCACGAACGTGCCCGGCATCTACGCCGCGGGCGACGTGGCAGTGTTCTACGACACCTTCCTGGAGGCGCACAGCCGCATGGGCACGTGGGACAACGCCTCCAGCCAGGGGCGCCTGGTGGCGCGCAACATGGCCGGCGCCGACGAGCCCTACGTGGAAGTTCCGACCTACACCACGACCATGTTCCACTCCAAGCTGCGCGTGGTCGGCATCACCCCCGAGAACAGCGCCGAGGTGGAGAGCCTCGCCAAGTCGGACTACGACGCGCGCACCTACACGCGCCTGTTCTTCCTGCACGACCGCCTCGTCGGCGCCGTCGCCATCGGTGAGATGCGCAACCGCAGAGACCTGCTCACCCTCATCAAGACCAAGGCCGCGCTCGCCACGGAGTCCGAGCGCGAGGCAGTGCTAGCCTCCTGCTAGCCGCGCGACAGGCCCTTCCCGCGCGAATAGTCAAGTGCTGTCCGCCGGCGTCTCGGCGTCGGAACGCTGGAAGCGCGGGCGGCTCGTACCCTCTAAATGCTTCCAAACAATAGTCGCGGGATGCGAACCTCGCACGCAACGTCGCGTGACCGCAGTCGCCGTACGCTGCCATGCGACGCCAGGGCAACATAACCCCGATACCCTTGCTGCCGAGTCGCGTGACCGCAGTCGCCGTACGCTGTCATGCGACCGCAGTCGCAGGCTTATTCCGTACAGTCAAACTGGAAGCATTTAGGAGCGCCGATGTCCCGACGGCAAGCGCTTGCCGTCGGGACATCGGCGCTCCCAATAAGCGCCAACGCGCCAAAACGTGCTTGACAGTCTACTGGTTAGCCGTCGCCGCCGCCGTGGTAGTAGCCGCCCGTCGCCGTGGGCGTGGGGGCGGGCGTCGAATCATGACCGCGACGCCCGTGATCGTCCGCGCCGGAGCTTGTGGATGTCGACGAGCCGGTGGCGCCGGTTGAACTGGTCGCGCCGCTTGTATTGACCACGACGGCCCACCAGATGCCTTCGACGCCCTGGCCGGTCATGTCGCCCGGCTTCTTGTCCTTGATCCAGGTGTAGAGCGGCGCCCCGTCGTAGGTGAGTTGCTTCACGCCGCCGGCCCGCGTCGTGGTACCGAACGTTCCCTTGACGCCGGGCATCGTGGCGGGCACGGTCGCCCCCTTGGACACCACCGCCGGCGGCCAGTACTCGGCGCAGTCGCCGGTGCAGACGCTCTTGTTGTGCTTGTCGGGCGAGAACAGATAGAGGGTCATGCCCCGGGCGTCGACCAGGATGTGCGCGGAGGCGGTCGAAACGACGGATGGGGCCGCCTGGGCCTGGGTAGCCGCGTGCGCGCCGATTCCGGCAAGCCCGAGGGCGCCGGCGACCGCCAGGGGGCGTACGAAACGATGTGATAGACGGACCATAGAACTACCTGCTCCTTACTCTATTGTGTCGCGAGGACTCTGTGGCTCGCGTACAGGTTTATCAAACCACGCCGAGCCTGAGAAAGCGCGGAAAATCGGGGGCGGTCGCCTGAGAAACGCCTGAGAAATGCGGCGCCCTCCTCCCGCGTGGTATCCGCCAAGCGTGAGCAGGCCGTATAATCGTCTATGAGAGCGGCCACACGGCTTCCCGTGTCGCCACCTATAGAGCGCGGACCGGGCGAGATGGAGGGTGACGGATGGGGCGCATCACCGGCCTGTTCGCGTGGTTTCGGCGCGGCAGCTTGCTGGTGCGTTTCTCGCTGTTGAGCCTGGTTGCCCTAACGCTCATCGCGGTGGGTCTCGCCGCTGCCCTGGAGCGCGAGATGACGAAGGATGCGCTAGGCCAGCAGGCCGGCGAGGCCGCTGTCGTCGTGCATGGTGTGCTCGATCCTCACTTGTTGAAGGCGACGACACGCCTGGCGCCCGCCGTGCAACCGCGCGCACAGGCCTGGTGGGCGGGCCTGGCCCAGAACCTTCGGTCCGCCGACCCGCACCTGGTGCGCATCAAGATTTGGGACCCGGCCGGGCGCGTCATCTATTCGAACAACCCGCGGCAGATCGGCCAAGCGTTCCCCATCGACGACGACCTGCGCGACGCGCTCGCCGGGCAACAAGCCACGGACGTGTCGCATCTGACGCAGGCGGAGAACGCGGGCGACCGCGCCGGGCACAGCGCGCTGCTGGAGACCTACACACCCATCCGCGTGGCCGGCCGCGCGACCGGCCGCGTGATCGGCGTCTACGAAGCCTACTCCGACCTCGGGGCGCTCGACGCCCAACTCAATGGAGCGCGGCAGACCATCTGGGGCAGCGTAGCCGTCGGGTTCATCCTGCTCTACGGCTCGCTCTTCGCCATCGTGCGCGGCGCGTCCCGGCGTCTGGGCCGCCAGATACGCGAGATCGCGGTCCTGGGAGCGCAGGCGCGCGAGGCTGAGGCGCTGCGCGAGGTCGACCGGCTCAAGGACGACTTTATCGGCGGCGTATCGCACGAGTTGCGTCGCCCCCTGGCCTCGATCAAGGGCTACACGGCGTCCCTGCTGCTGCCGGACGCGCGTTGGGAGCCCGACGAGCAGCGCGAGTTCCTGCAAGTGATCGACGAGGAAGCCGATCACCTGGCCGCGACGATCGACACCCTGCTCGACCTGGCGCGCCTCGGCGGCGGCTCTCTCCCCCTCAACCGTGAGCCCCTACACCTACCCGCGCTGACCGCGCAGGTGGCGCGCCGGGTGCGCGCCCAAACGAGCCTGCCCCCACACCCCTACGAAGTGCGGTTCCCCGCGGGCTTTCCCTACCTCGAGGCCGACGGCGTCCGCCTGGGCCAGGTGCTGGTCAACTTGCTCGAGAACGCCGCCAAGTACGCCCCGGCCGGCACGCCGATCACGGTCAAGGGCCGCGCGGACGGGGATGTGGCGGCGATTGCCGTGCGCGACCGCGGCCCCGGCCTGACACCCGCGCAGGCGGCGCGCGTGTTCGACAAATTCTATCGCGTCGATTCGGGCCTGTCGCGCGCGACCGAGGGGACCGGTCTGGGCCTGGCTCTTTGCAAGGCGGTGGTCGAGGCGCACGGGGGCCGCATCGCCGTGGAGTCGGCACCCGGGCAAGGCAGCGCCTTCACCGTCATCCTGCCGATCAGGGTGGTCGAAACACTACGTGGGGCGGTCGCGCCGGCCACGGCGGCCAGGTAGCACGGGCATGATGGGGCGACGCCGGGCGGGCATCACGCATCAGGACGGTAGGGCGAGGTAGCGCGATGGCGAACGGGCTGATTCTGAGGAACGACGACCGGCGCGCGATCCTGGTCGTAGACGACGACCCGCGCATGCAGCGGCTGTTGCGGGCGAACCTGGAGCGCGCGGGCTACCGCGTGGACACGGCAGGCGAGGGGGCGGGCGCGCTCGAGCGCGTCGAACTCGCGCCGCCCGACCTGATCCTGCTCGACGTGATGATGCCGGTCATGGATGGCCTGACTCTCCTCGCGCGCCTGCGAGAGTTCAGCGATGTCCCTGTCATCATGCTCACCGCGAAGGGGGAGGAGCAGGACAAGGTCCGGCCCCTCGACGGAGGCGCCGACGACTACCTCACCAAGCCCTTCGGCCCGGCGGAGTTGCTCGCCCGCGTGCGCGCCGTCCTGCGCCGCCCGGAGCGTGGCGCCGGGGCCGCGCCCGCGCCTACCACGCTCGCGATCGGCGACCTCACCATTAACCTGGCGCGGCGACGGGTCGTGCGGCAGGGGCGGGAGATCCGCCTGACCCCGACGGAGTACAAGCTGCTCCACGAGTTGGCGGCGCACCCCGGCCGTGTGCTCCTGCATAGCGAGTTGCTCGCGCGCGTGTGGGGCTCCGAATACCGCGACGAGGTCGACTATCTGTGGACCTACATACGCTACCTGCGGCACAAGATCGAGCCCGATCCGTCCCACCCGCGCTACATCCTGAGCGAGCCCGGTGTCGGCTACCTCCTCGCAGCCGACTAGCGATCCATCCACAATCCCCACATTCTTCGCGGGGGCAGGCTGTTAGGCGTAGAATTCACAAACTATAGCGCCTCGGCGCGCGTCAAAGGGACGCGTTGGCATATAGTAGTCGGTATAAGGGGATGCGCCCGCCCACGCGCGTGCGCTACCCTACGATGTACGATGTAGGAAGAAAGATACACGCCTTGGATGTACTGCTCGCGCCCGTCCACTGGCTGTACCTACTCGGCCTAACCCTGTGGGTCGGGTCGTTGACGATGCTGCTCCACGTGCTGCGGGGTCCGCGCGTCCGTCCCGAGGACATCGCGTTGCTGGAGGGGGCCCGGCGCCGCTCCAGCGTCGTAGCGGTGTGGTCGGTCGTGGCGCTGCTAATCACGCTGGTGATCGAGGTCGGCGCGGGCGCGCTGGCCGCGGCGGGGGGCGACGTAGGCGCCGCCTTCAACGCGCCGGCGCTACGGTCGCTGCTCTTCGGGTCGCGGGTCGGCGTGGCCTCGGTCGCGCGCTGGCTGCTCCTCGTGGCGGCCCTCTGGGCCGCCGGCGAAGTCGGGCGCGCCCCCACCGCGGCCCGAACGCCGCGGCAGGGTCCGGCGCGAGAGCAGCGCGCCCTGGGGATCGTGGCGCCCGCGTGGCGACGGTCGGGCGCGCTGCTCTCGCGCGGCGCCTGGCTGATGGTCTCGGCCGTCCTCGCCGCGGGCGTG
>JAABUM010001189.1_pt1 | contig 40050 bp, 43 predicted proteins | sample 5559161 | NCBI WGS metagenome assembly JAABUM01 (sample SAMN10711868, study PRJNA513369) | rock metagenome | isolation source: Antarctica rocks | place: Antarctica: Victoria Land, Siegfried Peak nord
TCACCGCATGCCGCTGCGCCATCGAAAGCTCCATCGATCAGGCGTAGCCGGACCCCCCACCCACGCGGAGATTCCTACGTGAGGCAACGAACCCACCTACGCGAAGATTCCGAGTGAGTCAATGCGCTTGGATCGGTCGGGCGGCGGTCGGCCGGTAAGCTCCTGGCACGGTGAGGGAGCAGGTCGACATCGGCCGCGTGCCATGACTGGGGCCTCTCGCCGCCCAGCCGACCGTGACCCGCCCCTCCACCAAATCCCTCGCCTACCAGCCTGCGCTCGACGGGCTCCGAGCAGTTGCCGTCGTCTCGGTGATCCTGTTCCACGACGGCGTGTCCTGGATGCCCGGCGGGTTCCTCGGCGTCGATGTGTTCTTCGTCCTCTCCGGCTACCTCATAACCACCTTGCTGTTGCTCGAGTGGAGCCATCCGGGCGGAGTTGACCTCAGGGCCTTCTGGGCCCGGCGGGCGCGCCGACTGCTGCCGGCGCTGCTGCTGGTGCTGGTCGCGGTCGCCGCTTACGGGCGCTTCGTCGCCGACCCGGCCACGATCGACAGCTTGCGGTGGGACAGCCTGGCATCGCTGTTCTACGTGGCGAACTGGCGGTTCGTGTTCAGCCACCAGTCCTACTTCGAGGCCTTCTCGGCGCCCTCGCCGTTGCGCCACCTCTGGTCGCTGGCCGTCGAAGAGCAGTGGTACCTGGTGTGGCCGGTGTTCCTGTCCGCCGGCCTGTCCTGGTCACGGCGCAGCGTGAAGCCGCTTCTGGCGGTCATGACTGCGCTGGCCCTGCTGTCGGCCGGCGCCATGTACCTGCTCACCCTCGGCCACGGTGACCCGTCGCGCGCCTACTACGGCACCGACACCCGCGCTTCGACATTGCTGATCGGATCGATCCTGGCGGTGGTCCTCAACACCTGGCCGGTGACCCAGAGGCCGACCCGCATCGCAGTTCAGCTCCTGGGAATCGCCGGCCTGGTGGCGGTCGGCTGCTTCATGGTGCTCGTCCACGAATCGGATCGGTGGATGTACCACGGCGGCTTCGTCCTGCTGGCGTTGTGCACCGCGGCCGTCATCGCCGCCGTCATGCTGCCCATCGAGGGGCTGGCCAAGCGGCTCCTGCGTTTTCGCCTCTTCCCCGCCATCGGCCGCCTGTCCTACGGCCTGTACCTGTGGCACTGGCCGGTCAACGTGTGGCTCACCCCCGACCGCGTGGGCCTGGGAGAGATCACGTGGTTAGGGCAGCGGGTCGAGGGTTACCTGCTGGTAGCCATCCGCGTGGCGATCACCGTGGCGGTGTCGATCGCCTCTTACCGGCTGGTCGAGCTGCCCATCCGGCGGGGAGCGCTCGGGCGGTTGGGCCGGCGCCTGCGAACCTCTGCCCCGGTCGGTGGTGCCGTCACCGCTGGCGCCATAGGCGTCACTGCCGCGCTGGTGATGGGCTCGAGCTTCGGGGTCCGCACCGATGTCGCCGGCAAGAACAACCTATTCGCCGGCGGCGTGCAAGGTGTTCCCAAGTCAGCAGGGGTGCCCCGGGGGGTTCCAAAGATCAAGTCGGCGGCGGTCACCACGGTCCCGATCGCCTCCATCGAACCCAACCCGAACCTGCCCGCCGTGCCCGCCGACCGACCGGTCAAGGTCACCATCGCCGGCGATTCGGCCGGTTGGACCCTGGCCTGGACCCAGCCCCATCCGTCCCCGGACCTCGAGGTGCAGGACCGGGCCATCCTCGGCTGTGGCATCGTCGACACGCCGTACTTCGTCCACGACACCCGGTTGACGTTCCAGGCCGACTGCCAGGGGCAGGCCGAGTTCTGGCAGACCACGGCGGTAGACCAGCCCGACGTCTTGGGAGTGATGGTCGGCGCCTGGGAGGTCTACGACCACGAGGTGGACGGCAAGCGGCTCAGTCCCGGTGCTCCGGCCTACGACAAGCGCATCACCGCCGACTTGACCGACGGGGTGGACAAGATGCTGGCGGCGGTGCCGAACATCCGGGTGGTGTTCATCGGTCAGGCATGCCTGCGTGAGCGCGACGACCGGCTCGGAGGCGTCACCAGCGAACGCAACGACCCGAGACGCCTGCGAGCGGTGAACGCCGTCATCAAGGACGTGGCCAAGCGCTACGGCACACGAGCCACTTACATCGACATGGGCCCCTACCTGTGCCCAGGCGGCACGTTCAAGGACCAGATCGACGGCGTCGAGATGCGACCCGACGGCATCCACTTCAGTGACGAATCCGCCCCTCTGGCCTGGCGGTGGCTGGGACCCCAGATCCTCGACTTCGCCCGCCGGCCAACGTGAGTCTTCGATCGACAACCGGAGGTTGCCGATCGAGATTTGAGGTGCGGCCGTTCGGCCGCGCTGTCTTCGCTGGCCCGACCGGCGGAGCCGGATCGGACCAGGCCGAGGGGGAAGACAGGAGCCTCCCCCCTCGGGCACCCCCCGCTGCCGCTCGCACGCCGCTGCCGCTCGCACGCCGCTGGCGCTGGAATGATGCCCAAATGACGACCGGTAGGGTCACGGCCTCATGACAACTGTGATCATCGTCATCGCCGTGGTGGCCGTGCTGGTAGGCGCTACGGCGGCGTTCGTCGCCGTATCGCGCCGCCGGCCTCGAGGGCCGGAGCTGGAGCCGCCTCGCGGTGAGACCGCACGGGGTGCCACCGCCACCATCGAGGCGCCACCAGCGCCGCCCGAGGTCGTGCCCGAGGCGGCGCCGCCGGTGGTGGAGGTGCCGCCGGTCAGGCCGTCGTGGCGGGACCGGCTGACAAAGGCGCGCAGCCTGTTCTCCGGCTACGTCGGCAACATCCTGCTGCGGTCCAAGATCGACCAGGAGACTTGGGATGAACTGGAAGAAGCCCTGATCCGGGCGGACGTCGGGATGCGGCCCGCCACCGACCTGCTCGACTCGGTCCGTACCCGCGTCAAGGAGGCCGGCCTCACCACCGGCGCCGAACTGGTCGAAGCGGTCAAGGACGAGATGAAGGAACGGCTGTCGGTGGCCGACCGCAGCCTGCACCTCGACCAAGGTGAGACCAACGTGTGGCTGTTCGTGGGAGTGAACGGCGTCGGCAAGACCACCACCATCGGCAAGGTCGGTAGCCGCGAGATGGCCAACGGTCACGCCGTGGTCATGGCCGCTGGTGACACCTTCCGGGCGGCTGCCGCCGAGCAGCTCACCATGTGGGCCGATCGGTGCGGGGCCCACCTGGTGCGTGGTGACGAGGGCGCCGACCCGGCGTCGGTCATCTTCAACGGCATCGAGGCCGCCGCCGCCCGCGGGGCCGACCTGGTGCTGGCCGACACCGCCGGCCGGCTCCACACCAAGAGCAACCTCATGGAGGAGCTGCGCAAGGTGAAGCGGGTGGCGTCCAAGCCGCCGGGTCACGTGGTGGAGACGCTGCTGGTCATTGACGCCACCACCGGCCAGAACGGCCTGGTGCAGGCCCAGCAGTTCACCGAGTCGGTCGAGGTCACCGGCGTGGTGCTCACCAAGCTTGACGGCTCCGCCAAGGGCGGCATCGTCTTCGCCATCCAGTCCGAGTTGGGAATCCCCGTGAAACTGGTCGGTCTCGGTGAGTCCGCCGCTGACTTGGTCGACTTCGAGCCCGACGAGTTCGTCGACGCCCTCTTCGCCCAGTAGCGCCACCGACCGGCCACTTCCGGCTCGGTCCCCACTCACGCGCGAAGCTCCGGACCATGCTCACCCTTCCGTTCCTGCCGTTCAAGATCCTGTTCTTCCTAGGGCGAACCCTGGGCTGGACCCGCCTGCTCTTCCTGGTCATCGGCATCGGCATCGGCCTGGCCGTCGCCCCCACCGCCGGTGCTGAGCTGCGCGAGAAGCTCAAGGAGCGGGCGGCGTCCGCCACCGACGGCGGCGCGTTGGCGTGACCAACGCTCAACGGGAGCGTTCCGGGGCGAGCGGCAGCGCCGATAGCAGTGACAGCACCGACAACGAGGCTCGCAGGACTGAGCAGGAAACCGGGGAGTTGGCCCAGTCCGGTGCCGCCGACCGGCCGGCCGTCGCCTTGCTGGGCACTGGGATCATGGGAACCGGCATGGCCCACTCCATGCTGCGGGCCGGTATGCCGCTGACGGTCTGGAACCGCACCGCCGAGCACGCCGAGCCGCTGGGCCAAGACGGCGCCCAGGTGGCGTCGTCGATAGAGGCGGCGGTGGACGGCGCCGACCTGGTCGTCACGATGCTCACCGATGCCGGCGCCACGGCCGGCGTCGCCGACACCGCGCTCCCGGCCATGCGGGAAGGCGCCGTCTGGATCCAGATGGGCACCGTGGGTGTGGCCGGCATCGAGCGGCTGATCGAGCTGGCCACGGACAATGACGTGCCCCTGGTCGACGCCCCGGTCTCGGGGACCCGCCAGCCGGCCGAGGACGGCAAGCTGCTCGTCCTGGCCGCCGGTCCCGAGATCCTGCGTCCTCGTTGCCAGGCGCTGTTCGACGCGGTCGGCTCCCGGACGCTCTGGGTCGACGACACCCCTGGTGCCGGGAGCCGGCTGAAGCTGGTGGTCAACGATTGGATGTGTGGGCTGCTCGGAGCCCTGTCCGAGGCGGTGGTGTTGGCGGAGCACCTCGGTCTCGATCCCCGGACCTTCTTGGATTCCATACGGGGCGGTCCCGTGGGAGCCCCTTACGCCGGGCTGAAGGGCGGCGCCATGATCGACCACCACTATGAGCCGCAGTTCCCGGCCAAGCACGCCGCCAAAGACGTCGACCTGGCGCTCGCCGCGGTGGCGGACGGGGGCCCGGAGCTACGAGTGACCAGTGCGGTCAGGTCTTTGTTCGCCGAGGTGCTCGACCACGGCCACGGTGACCAGGACATGGCGGTGCTGGTCGAAGCGGTGCGGGCCAGCGGGAGAGATGAGCACGAGGGCGGCCGGAGTCACGGTTGGACGGAGTGGTCCGAACCCACCGGCCCACGCCGCCAGGCCCGGTAGGGCGGATCAGACCGACCGGTAGGATCGCCGCCTCATGTTCGACGCACTGTCAGACCGTTTCGAGGGCATCTTCAAGGGCCTGCGCGGCCGCGGGCGTCTCGGTGAGGCCGAGGTCGACGAGGTCCTACGGGAGATCCGCTTGGCCTTGCTGGAGGCCGACGTCAACTTCAAGGTCGTGCGCGGCCTGGTCGAACGCATCCGCCAGCGCTGTGTCGGCGCGCAGCTCAACGAGGCGCTGAACCCCGCCCAGCAGGTGGTGGACATCGTCCACCAGGAGCTGATCCAGACCCTCGGTGGCGAGACCATCCGGATCACCTTCGCCCCCAAGCCCCCCACCGTGGTGCTCATGGCCGGCCTGCAGGGCTCCGGTAAGACCACCAACTCGGCCAAGTTGGCCCGCTGGTTCAAGCAGCAGGGCCGGAACCCGATCATGGTCGGCGCCGATCTCCAACGCCCGGCCGCCATCGAGCAGCTCCGTACCCTCGGCCGCCAGATCGACGTGCCGGTCGTCAGCCGCGACAGCCTCGACGCTGACGCTGCCGGCACCATCGGAGGCGAGGGCGGCGACCCCGTCCTGGTCGCCCAGTCAGCCATGGTTGAAGCCCGCCGCCTCGGTCGCGACGTGGTCATCATCGACACCGCCGGCCGGCTGGCCATCGACGCCGAGCTGATGGAGCAGGTGCGACGCATCTCGGAGGTGACCCAGCCGCACTACACGTTCCTGGTCGTCGACGCCATGACCGGCCAGGACGCGGTCACCGTGGCCGAGAACTTCGACGCCGCCCTGGCCCTCGACGGCGTCATCCTCACCAAACTCGACGGCGACGCACGCGGGGGCGCCGCCCTGTCGGTCAAGGAGGTGGTGGGCAAGCCCATTGCCTTTGCCTCCACCGGCGAGAAGCTGGCCGACTTCGACCTTTTTCACCCCGACCGGCTGGCCGGGCGCATCCTGGGCATGGGCGACATGCTCACCCTGATCGACAAGGCCAAGGAGGCCTTCGACGAGCAGAGTGCGGAGGACGCCGCCCAACGGATGATGGAGGGGCAGTTCACCCTCGAGGACTTCCTGGAGCAGATGTCCCAGGTCAAGAAGATGGGACCGCTCGGCGGCATCATCGGGATGCTCCCCGGCCTTCCCAAGGAGATCAAGAACCAGGACATCGACGACGGCGAGATCGCCAGGATCGAGGGGATAATCCACTCGATGACGCTGGCCGAGCGCCGCAACCCCAAGCTCATCGACGGGTCGCGTCGGCTGCGCATAGCCAGCGGCAGTGGGGTCTCCACCTCCGAGGTCAACGCCCTGCTCAAGCAGTTCGCCGAGGTTCAGAAGATGATGAAGGGCATGGGACCAATGGCCGGCCTGGGCAAGCGCAAACCCAAGAAGGGCAAGAAGGGCAAGGGCGGCCGGGTCACCGCCAAGGGTGGCCCTATCCCCAAGGGCAAGAGCGGCCCCCCGGCCATGCCCAAGCCCGAGTTCAAACTGCCTGGTTTGAACTGACCGGTGCCGGCCGGGCAGCATGGTCCGTCGCCCTGCCGGACCGCGCCACCGTCGCGTCGCACCGGCAGGCACTGTCGAGACGACAAGGAAGAGACGAAATCGTGGCCGTGAAGCTCCGCTTGATGCGGATGGGCAAGAAAAAGCAACCGACGTTCCGCTTGGTGGCCGCCGACTCGCGGGCGCCCCGCAACGGCCGGTTCATCGAGATCCTGGGCACCTACCAGCCGCGCCTGGATCCGTCGGTCATCAAGATCGACAACGTCAAGGCCGTCGAGTGGCTCAACAAGGGTGCCAAGCCCACCGAGACGGTAGAGAAGCTGCTCAAGATCTCCGGCGCCTGGGAGCACTTCGAGAAGGGGACCACCCCCGAACCCGAGCCGGCGGAGTCGGCCGCGGCCGAGCCCGCCGCCTCATGAGCGACGCAGGCGAAGGCGAGCGTCCGCCCGAGCAGGAAACCGACTCGCAGGCCGCTTCGGACACCGAAGCTGTCAGCGCCGACGCCAACGGAGCCGCCCAGCAGAACGGTCGCTCGGTGGAGTCCGCTCGCACCGTGTTGGAGTACCTGGTCAAGTCGGTGGTCGACGACCCCGACGGTGTCAAGGTCGAGGTCACCGACGGCCGCCGCAACGACGTGAGCCTCGACGTGCGGGTCGCCGACGGCGACATGGGCCGTGTCATCGGCAAGCGCGGCCGCATCGCCCAGGCCATACGCACCGTCGTGCGAGCGGCGGCAGTGCGCGACGGTGTCACCGTCGACATCGAGTTCCTGGAGTAGCGGCACTGCTAGAGGTCGGCAGGGTCAATCGCGGCCATGGCCTCAAGGGCGAGGCCCTGGTGACCCTGCTGAGCGATCGCCCGGGCCGGCTCGATCCCGGCTCCCTCCTGTTCACCTCCGACGACGCCGCCGCCCGAACCTTGGAGGTCGCTACGGCGCGCCCTCACCAGAACCGCTGGCTGGTGGTGTTCCGCGGCATCACCACTCGGGAGCAGGCTGACGCTCTGCGGGGCACCGTGCTCTACGGCTCCCCTGACGCCGCCGGTGGACCGCCCGACCCGGACGCCTTGTGGGTCCACGAGCTCATGGGTGCCACCGTCGTGACGCCCGACGGTACGCCGCACGGCGTGGTGATAGCGGTGCTGGCCAACCCGGCCAGCGACCTGCTGGAGCTGGACACGGGAGGGCTCGTACCCGTGTCCTTCATCATCGACCAGACCGGCTTACCCGGCCGCCTGGTCGTGGACCCTCCAGAGGGCCTGTTCGACCTCTAAGGAGCCGAGCCGACCGACCTATCCGCGCAGGTTCTAGGTCCGGTCAGGTGGCGTGATCGACGGCGCCGTGGCAGTCCTTGAACTGCTTGCCGCTGCCACAAGGGCACACGGGAGCCACGTCTGCCGCGGGTGGAACGTAGTTGGGCGCAGCCTTGGCCGTGGCGGCCACAGGTTCGGCGTCGTGCTCGTCAACCCCGTTCTTGAACTCCTTCTGGGCTTGCCCGAGATTTCGAGCCAACTTGGGCAGCTGGCTGCCTCCGAACAGCACCAAGACCACCACCAAGATGATGATGAGCTCCGGTCCTCCGATGTCTCCCATGTGCATTCCTCCTGTGACCCCGAAACCCTACCGGCCCTTCCCGATTCTGCTCCTTCATCCTCTGCTTGTGGGGTCACCGTGGCACGCTGGCCTCGATGCGGATCGACGTCTTCACCATCTTTCCGGCGCTGGTCGATCGGGCGGCCGGTGAGAGCCTGCTCGGCAGAGCCCGCGCCGCCGGCCTCCTCGACATCCGCGTCCACGATCCCCGCCAGTACGTCACCGGGGCCCACCGATCGGTAGACGACAGCCCTTTCGGCGGCGGCGCCGGCATGGTCATGACCCCCGAACCACTGTTTGCGGCAGTCGAAGCGGCCGACCCGCCCCGCCCGCGGCTGCTGCTCGGCGCCGCCGGGCGACGCTTCGACCAGGCCTGGGCTTGGGAGCTGGCCGCCACCCAGGGTTTCTCGCTGCTGTGCGGTCGTTACGAGGGAGTCGACCAGCGGGTCGCCGACCACCTGGTGGACGGCGAGCTCTCGGTGGGCGACTACGTGCTCGCCGGCGGCGAGGTGGCCGCCCTGGTCGTGCTGGAAGCGGTCGGGCGCCTGGTGCCGGGGGTCATGGGCAACCGGGCTTCGGCCGATGAGGAGTCCTTCGGTGACGGGCTGCTCGAGTACCCGCAGTACACGAGGCCGGCGCAGTACCGCGGCTGGCCGGTGCCCGAGGTCCTGCGCTCCGGCAACCACGACCGGGTGGTGCGCTGGCGCCGCGCCCAAGCGCTGGCCCGGACCGTGGCCGGCCGCCCCGACCTGATCGAAGCCAGGGGTGGGTTGAGCGAGGAGGAACGGGAGCTGCTCGACGAGCTCGGGCGGCCGTGACGACCCGGCTCGCCGGCCGGCTCACCTTGGCCGGTATTGGGGCGCTCAGCTAGGTTGAACCGCCGCCTTCAGGCGGGCTTTGCCGGGCTGGCCTTCGATTCCGAGCTGTCAAGGAACCACCATGAACCGCACCGATGTCATCGACCAGGCGAACCGCCGCGACGACGTGCCCGACTTCGCTCCTGGCGACACCCTGAAGGTGCATGTGCGGGTGGTCGAGGGCAGCAAGGAGCGGGTCCAGGTGTTCCAGGGCTTCGTTCTGCGGCGCCAGGGCTCGGGCGTGCGCGAGACCTTCACCGTCCGCAAGCTCAGCTACGGCGTCGGTGTCGAGCGCACGTTCCCGGTGCACGCGCCGATCATCCAGAAGATCGAGATCGTCAGCCTCGGCGACGTGCGCCGGGCCAAGCTCTACTACCTACGGGACCGCACCGGCCGGGCCGCCAAGATCAAAGAGAAGCGAAGCCGCTAGCCCCTAGCACCCAGGCGGTACCGTGCGGTGGTGGGTGCCGACGACCTGGAGCAGTACGAGGCGGACATCGAGTTCCAACTGCTCCGTGAGTACAAGGACGTGTGCTCGCTGTTCGCCTACGTGGTGGAGACCGAGCGGCGCTTCTACCTGGCCAACCAGGTGGAGCAGACGGTTCACCAGGCCGGTGACCGCAGTTACGTCGATTTGGTGCTCACCGACGCCTGGGTCTGGGACATGTACCGGCAGAGCCGCTTCGTGTCCTCGGTGCGGGTGGTGACCTTCAAGGACGTCAACATCGAGGAACTTCCGACCACCGACTCCGTGGCCGAAGCCGCTCTCGACACCCCGTAGCCGTGACCAAGGCACGGCAGGCCTTCGGCGCCTGGGGCGAGGGGCGGGCGGCGCGCTGGTACCAGGACCAGGGTTACGAAGTGCTCGACCGCAACTGGCGGTGCGCCGACGGGGAGTTGGACCTGGTGCTCGGCAAGGGCCGCACGGTGGTGTTCACCGAGGTCAAGACCCGCCGCAGCGACGCCTTTGGCATCGGCGCCGAAGCAGTGACGCCGGCCAAGCAGCGGCGCATCCGCCGGCTGGCCGTCCAGTGGCTCAAGGCGTCGGGCACCCGGGGCGTCGACCTGCGCTTCGACGTCGTCTCCATCCTCGGCCCGGACCTCACCGTCATCGAGAGTGCATTCTAGTTGTTTCGCCCTGAAACCAGAGGTTTCAGGGCGAGTTTGATGGTGCGCCTTCGGCGCGCTCACCCTTCTGGATCGACCGAGCAAGTCGGATCGATCCAGGCCGAGGGGGGACGCAGGAGCCTCCCCCCTCAGACACCCCCACCGGGCGACCACTCAGCTCCTGTGTTCGATGCCTAGCTGCGGCGGGTGTGGCGGTGCTCCCAGCAGGGGTGGTGCCAGTGGCGGCGGAGGTCGGGGGCGGGGAGGGGAACCACCACCAGGTGGCCGGTGCCGGGGCGGATCTCACCGTTGCAGCCGGGGCACAAGTAGTTCTTCATCGCCTGGTAGGGCTGGACGCGACGCACGTCTAGCTCGTTTCGGCGAACAGGGGCGGTGGGGCGGCCCGGCGGCCTCGTGCCATGAGGGCTACCTCAGCCGAACAGGGCCCAGGCGACCAGCGCCACGCACGCCACCGTGGCGACCACGACCATCACGTAGTCGGCCGGGGTGCGGCGGTACTGGCGGAACGGGTTCATCCCCATGGCGCCAGTATCGTGCCGCCGGTGAGCGGACCCAAAGACGCTGCCCTGCTGGTGGACCGGGGCGAGGGCGTGCTGACCCTCACCCTGAACCGTCCCCGGGTGAAGAACGCCATCGACGCGTCGCTAGCCGTCGCTTTGGCGGCGGCCCTGCGCGATGCCCGCGAGGACGCGTCGGTCCGGGTGCTCGTGCTCACCGGTGCGGCCGGTGACTTCTGCTCGGGCGCCGATCTCGGCAGCGAGCCGGGCCAAGGCCACGCCTCGGCGCGCATGCGCACCTTCAACGACGCCGGCCTGGCCCTGCACGCGCTGCCCCAGCCGACCCTGGCCAGAGTCGACGGTGTGGCCGCCGGCGCCGGCCTGAACCTGGCACTGGCCTGCGACCTGGTCCTGGCCTCCGACCGGTCCCGGTTCTCGGAGATCTTCGCCAAGCGGGGGTTGTCGCTGGACCTGGGCGGCTCGTGGCTACTGCCGCGGCGGGTGGGTCTTCACCGGGCCAAGGAGCTGGCCCTGTTCGGCGACATCATCGACGCCGTCGAAGCGGAGCGCATTGGCCTGGTCAACCGGGTGGTTCCCGCCGACGAGCTCGATGCGCTGGTCGATGACTGGACGTCCCGGTTGGCGGCCGGCCCGCCGGTCGCGCTGGCCCAGACCAAGGCCATGCTCGACAACGCCTTCTCGCTCACCTACCCGCAGGCATTGGCCGACGAAGCCCGCGCCCAGGTCGTCAACTTCGGCACCCGCGACACCGCCGAAGCGATCGGTGCCTTCTTGCAGAAGCGTGAGCCACGGTTCGAGGGCCGCTAGAGGATCGATTCGACCCCACCACTCAATCCACGCTCAGAGGGGCAGCGAAGGGGCGAGCAAGGCTCCCTCGAGCTCCAGCAGCAGGCGCTTGTTGGGCAGGCCGCCGCCGTAGCCGGTGAGGCTGCCGTCGGCGCCGATGACCCGGTGGCAGGGGATCACTATGGCGATGGGGTTGCGGCCGTTGGCCAGGCCCACCGCTCGCATCGCCTTGGGGCGCCCGACGCGCGCCGCCAGCTCGCCGTAAGACGACGTCGAACCGTAGGGGATCGCCCGCAGGGCATCCCACACCTCCCGCTGGAAGGCGGTGCCGGCCGGGTTGACCGGCACGGAGAACTCGGTGCGCTGGCCGGCGAAGTAGGCGTCGAGCTGCTCGATGGCGGCCGCGAACGGGCTGGGGTCGCGGATCCAGTCGGGATCGTCAGGACCACGGTGGCGCTGGTCGGCCATGCGTAGGCCGGAAAGGGCGCCGTCCTGGTCGGCCAGCAGGGTCAGGGCGCCGACTGGGCTCCGATGGGTGGTGACGTAGGTGTTCATGGTTCGGTCCTCGGGTGCGTGTGGTGGTTGATGGGGTGGTCCAGCTCGGCCCACAGATACTGGATGGCGTAAGAGCGCCACGGCCGCCATCGTTCGGCCCTCTCGACCAACGACGGGGCGGTCGGTGGGAGACCGAGCAGGCGAGCGGCGTGCACCACGCCCAGGTCGGTCACCGGTAGGACGTCGGGGTCGCCGAGGCCACGCATGGCCACCGCCGCCAGCGTCCAAGGACCGATGCCCGGCACCTCGGCCAGGCGGGTCAGGGCGTCGGAGCGGTCGATGCCGGCATCGAGATCGAGTGTGCCGTCGGCCAGGCGCGAGGCCAGCTCCACGACGGTGGCCCGGCGGCGCCGGGGCAACGCCAGCAGCTCGGGATCCATGGAGGCGATGGCATCGGGCCGAGGGAACAGGTGGGTCAGGTCACGGTCGGCCAGCTCGAGCGGCTTGCCGCGGGCCTGGACCAAGCGGGCGGCGTGGGTGCGGGCAGCGGCGGTGGACACCTGCTGGCCGAGCACGGCGCGGATCGCCCACTCCGAGCCGTCCACGGTGCGGGGTATCCGGCGGCCCGGGACGGCGGATACCAATGGGCCTAGGGCCGGGTCGGCGCCCAGCACAGCCTCGACCGCTTGGGGGTCAGCGTCGAGATCGAGCAGCCGCCGGCAGCGGTTCACGGCCGGGGCCAGGTCGCGAAGGTCGGCCAGCTGGAGGGTGCAGGCGATGTAACCGTCCGCGGGCTGCAGCGAGACGATGCCGTGGCCGTGGGGGAGGTCGAGGCTCCGCCGCAGGCCGTCGCCGTCGGCAACCTCAACGCCAGGGACGGCAGTGGCCACCAGATGGGAGAACAGCCCTCGCGGCGTGAACGGCGACCGGAACGGTAGGCGCAGCGCCAGCGATCCCGACGACCCCACTGCCGGGTCGTGCCCGGTCCCACCGCGGCGGGCTCGCCGGCGGAGCTCGGTGGGGGACAGGGCGTAGACCTCGCGCACGGTGTCGTTGAACTGGCGGATGCTGGAGAAGCCGGTGGCGAAGGCGGCCTCGGCGAAGGGCATGTTCGTCGACTCGATCACCTGGCGGGCGTTGCGGGCCCGCTGCGCCCTGGCCAGCGCCAGGGGACCGGCGCCGAGATCCTGGGCCAGGTGGCGTTCGATCTGGCGGACGCTGTACCCGAGCCGGGAGGCCAGCCCGCCGACACCCTCCCGGTCGACCACCCCGTCGGACACCAGTTGCATGGCCCGGCCGGAGAGATCGGCGCGGCGGTCCCAGTCCGGGGATCCGGGGGAGGCGTCGGGCCGGCATCGCTTGCAGGCCCGGAACCCCTGGCGCTGCGCGGCTGCCGCGGTGGGCAGGAACCGCAAGTTCTGAAGCCGAGGCGTGCGGGCCGGGCACGACGGCCGGCAGTAGATGCCGGTGGAGGTGACAGCCACGTAGAACCGGCCGTCGAAGCGGGCGTCACGGGACTGCACGGCCCGGTAGCAGCGGTCGGTGTCGTGGTGCACGAGAACAGCATGGCGTCGATGCGACGGTATGGCTGGCGGAAAAGCGACAGGGCAGAGTGGTCGCCGGCAGAGGGCCACGGTGCGCGTCGTCACAGTGGGGCAGGCTGCCCCGTCAAGCAGATGTCTAGAAAAGGAGCGTCCGTGAGCCATGTCGGCGATCGACCGTTGAAACCGGGACCGGCTGCCCGGCCCCGGCCAGAACAGGGCACTCGGTCACCGACCTGGGTCCGGCTCGGCTGTGTGGCATTGGCGGCGCCGCAACTGTTCACCGGGGCGTGGGCCATCGCCGCGCCGGCCGGCTGGTTCGCCCACTTTCCGGGCCTCGGCCCGAACCTGGTGGCGGCCGATGGGCCGTATAACGCCCACTTGGCGGGCGACGCCGGCGCCGGCTTCCTGGCCACCGCCGTCGCCCTGCTGGTGGCCGCCGCCTGGGCTGACCGGCGGGTGACCGTCACCGCTCTGGTGACGTATCTGGCCTTCGCCTTGCCCCACTTCGCCTACCACTTGCTCCACCCGGCCGACCGGCTGAGCGGCGCCACCAACGCCGGCAACGTCGCCTCCCTGGGCCTGGGTGCGGCCCTTCCCCTGGTGTTGTTGTGGGGCGCGCTGAAACGTGAGCCACGGTCCGTACCCGAGGTCGCCTCCGGCTAACTGTCGTACCCCCTGAGGAGGATGGTGGTGGGTGGAGAGCCCCGACCGGTTGCAGACGCCAGCCGCCGAACGAACCAGGAACCAGCCCATGCCAGTGAACCCGATCGCCACCGAACCCCCCTGGCCGACTCCATGCTGATCGATTGCGACGACTGCAGCCAGCAGGCAACCGCCGCCTGCCAAGACTGCGTCGTCACCTTTCTCTGCGAACGAGACAGCGCATCTGCGGTGGTGGTCGATGTGGCCGAAGCGCGGGCGCTCCGCCTGCTCGGTGACGCCGGCCTCGCTCCCAAGCTGCGCCACGTCCGCCGCACCGGCTGACCGTCTTACTAGTGCTCGCCACGAGCACAGTTGGCGGTGCGGCCCTGTGGCGCCCACCATGTTGCGGTGTTGGAGGCCAGCTACGTGGAGGAGCTCCGGGCCGCCGGGGTGGCGAGCGGCCTCGACACCGTGGGCGTCGCTTCGGCGGAGCCGTTCACCAACACCCAGCACGACCTCGAGGAGCGTCGGGCCGCCGGCCTGAGCGCGACCATGCAGTTCACCTACCGCAACCCGGCCCGTTCTACGGACCCATCGGTGACTCTGCCCGGCGTGGCTTCGCTGGTGGTCGGCGCCCTCCGCTACCACCGGGCCGACCCGCCCGGCAACGCTACCGCTTCAGACGACCGGTCAGGCCCGGGCGAAGAACCGATGGGGCGGGTGGCCCGCTACGCCCGCCAGGACCACTACGCGCGCCTTCGGAGTGGCCTGGAGGCGGTGGCGCAACGGCTGGGCGCCGATGGTTGGGCGACGCGAGTCGTCGCCGACAGCAACGCCCTGGTCGACCGTGAGGCGGCCCGGCGAGCCGGCCTGGGCTGGTACGGCAAGAGCTCGAACCTGCTGCTGGAGGGTCAAGGAAGCTGGTTCGTGCTCGGCTCGGTGCTCACCGACGCCCCCTTGCCAGCCGCCGGTGAGCCCGTGGCCGACGGCTGCGGGAGTTGCCGCCGCTGCCTGGACGCCTGCCCCACCGGCGCCATCGTCGCCCCCGGCGTGGTCGACGCCCGGAGGTGCCTGGCCTGGGTCGTTCAAGCTGAAGGCGCCATACCCAGCGAGTTGCGGGTGCCTCTCGGTGACCGGCTGTACGGCTGCGACGACTGCCAGGAGGTGTGCCCGCCCAACCACCGGGCAGCCCGCGCCGTCGACGGCGACCTCCCGGCCGTGCCGGCCGACGGGCACGACGAGCCGGGCGTGCCCCTGCTCGACCTGCTGGCCGCTGGCGACGACGAGCTGATGGCCCGCCACGGTCGCTGGTACATCCCCCGTCGCGACCCCCGCTACCTGCGCCGCAACGCCCTGGTGGCGCTCGGCAACACCGGCGACCCGGCCGACGCCCGGGTGGCGGCGGCGGTGGCGGCCCACCTCTGCCACCGGGACCCGCTTGTCCGCGCCCATGCGGTGTGGGCGGCGCGGCGGCTGGGGCGGTTCGACCTGCTCGGCCACCAGATCACCACTGACCCCGCCGCCGAGGTCCGCCAGGAGCTGGCCGCCGTTCCACCGCCGGTCGTCGGAGCGGTCACCACCCCGTGAAGCACCTGCTGGTCACCAACGACTTCCCGCCCAAGGTCGGCGGTATCCAGTCCTACTTGTGGGAGTTGTGGCGACGCCTGCCGCCGGCTTCCACCACGGTCCTGACCTCGGCCCATCCGCAAGCTGCCGTCTTCGACCCGGTCCAGCCGTTCGAGGTTGTCCGCTCTCGGCATTCGGTTCTGCTGCCCTGCCCGTCGGTCCGGCGTGAGGTCATCGAGGTGGCCGAACGCAGCGGCGCCGAGCTGGTGTTGCTCGACCCTGCGCTGCCGGTGGGGCTCATCGGGCCGTCTCTCGGCCGCCCCTACGGGGTGGTGCTGCACGGCGCCGAAGTCACCATCCCTGGTCGAACGCCCGGTGTGCGCCGGCTGCTGGCCCAGGTGCTGGCCGGCGCCGACGGCGTGGTGGCCGCCGGTGGGTACCCGGCCGACGAAGCGGAACGGGCCGCTCGGCGGGGCCTCCCAGTGGCGGTCATCCCGCCGGGTGTCGACACCGAGCGGTTCCAGCCTCTGTCTGCAGCCGAACGGCTCGCCGCCCGCCGCCGCCTCGGTGTCGACGAGCATGCCTGCCTGATCACCAGCGTCAGCCGCCTGGTTCCCCGCAAGGGCATGGATGTTCTGATCGAAGCCGCCGCCCGGCTGTCGTGCAACCACCCCGACCTGATCGTCCTCATCGGCGGGGCCGGACGTGATCGGTCCCGGCTCGAACGGTTGGTGCGCCGCTCTGTCGCGCCGGTGCGGCTGGCGGGCCGGATCCACGACGACGAGCTTCGGGCCTTCTACGGCTGCGCCGACCTTTTCGCCATGCTCTGCCGCAATCGGTGGCGGCGGCTCGAACAGGAGGGTTTTGGCATCGTCTTTCTGGAAGCGGCAGCTTGCGGCGTGCCGCAGGTCGCCGGCAACAGCGGCGGTGCCGCAGAAGCGGTGGTCGACGGGGTCACCGGCCTGGTCGTGCAGGACCCGACGTCGCTCGATCAGGTCATGGCCGCGCTCACCGCGCTGATCGACGACGCCGGGCGGCGGGGGACGATGGGGACCGCCGCTCGGCGACGGGCCGAGCAGGAGTTCGGCTACGACCGTCTGGCGGGGCAGTTGGATCGGGTGCTGGACGGTTGGAAGGTGTCTTCATGACCCCCGAACCGGTGCCCGCGGGGTGGGCCCTGGTCCGCCGCACGGTGGCCGCCACCGCCGTCCTGACCGTGGTGGCGCTGCTCTCGGCCGTGTTCCACTTCCGCGACGACCGGACCCCGCCGCACGTCACCGTGTTCGCGGTGGCCAACATCGTGGTGTCACTGACCCTTTTCGCCGCTGGCTGCCTCATGTTCGCCGTCGGCTTCCTGCGGGCCGTCGGGCGCAGCCGAACATCTCAGATCGAGTTCTCCTCGCTGTTCTTCCTGGCCGGCCCGGCGGCGCCGGTGCCAGTCAAGCGGGCCCTGCTCGGCGCCTACGTCGTGCAGCTCGTGGTGGCCGTGGGCACGGCCGGGGCGCGCCCCCTGACCGACCAGGCCTTTGTGATCATGGCGCCGATGTTCGCCCAGGGCGCGCTGGCCCTGTGGGGCGGCACTTACGGGAACTTCCCTGAACGAGGCGATGGAGGGGCGGCGGGAGCAACAGCGGCGGCGGACGACGAGTCCGAGGCCGGGGCGCCGGGAGCAGAACCGAAGCCACCGAGGCCGGGTAAGCGAGCGGGCACGGGCACGCGCAGTGGCCCGCCAACCCGTCCTCGCAGATGATCGCCGGGGGGTGTCCAGTCATCGGCAAGACTGCTTCCCGACCGCGGCCGCACCGACTGGAGACCGACCTGATGGCCGACCTCGTCATCGAGCACACCGAGATCCACGCTCCCATCGACGCCTGCTGGTCTGCGGCCATCGATTTCGAGCGTTACTCAGACTGGGCACGCGACCTCAAAGACGTGACGGTCAAGTCGCGGGACGACCAGGGCCGGGGCGTGGACGTGTCCTTCCGGGCCGCCGGCATGGGTCGCAGCGCCGCCTACACCCTTCGCTACGACTACAGCGACGCGCCGCATCGGCTGGCGTGGGAGCTGGTGCGCGGCGACCTGGTCCGCAAGCTCGACGGCTACTACCAGTTTCAAGAGGTGGACGACGCCCGGACCCACGTCTCCTACCGGCTCGAGGTCGAGCTGCTCCTGCCCCTACCCGGGTTCATAAAGCGGCGCACCCAGGTCAAGATCATGGACACCGCCCTTCGGGAGCTGAAGGCCCAGGTCGAGTCGGCCCACGCGTGAGGATCCTGCTGTTCACGGGCAAGGGCGGCGTCGGCAAGACGACTGCGGCGGCGGCCACCGCGCTGCGCTGCGCCGACGCCGGTCAGCGGACAATGGTGCTCTCCACCGATCCGGCCCACTCGCTGGGTGACGCTTTCGACCTGCCGCTCGGCTCCGTCGGCGCGCCCGTGGGGGACCACAAGTTGCTGTGGGGTCAGCAGCTCGACGCCCAGGAGCGCATGGAGGACACCTGGGCCGACATCCAGGCCTACCTGCTCGAGGTGTTCGAATGGGCCGGCGTGGAAGGGATCGAAGCTGAGGAGCTGGCGGTGCTGCCCGGCCTAGACGAGGTTTTCAGCCTGTCCGACATCAAGGCCTACGCCGACTCCGAGGAATGGGACGTCCTCGTCGTCGACTGCGCGCCGACGGCCGAGACGATCCGCTTCCTGTCCTTGCCCGACATCCTGAACTGGTACATGGAGCGGGTGTTCCCGATGAGCCGGCGGCTCAACAAGGTGGTGTCGCCGATCCTGTCCAGGGTGACGAACCTGCCGGTGGCCGGTGATCAGGTCTTCGGCTCGGCCAGCCGCTTCTACGACCGGCTCGACGGGGTGCGGGAGGTGCTGACCGACACCCAGCGCACGAGCGTGCGGCTGGTCGTCAACCCGGAGCGCATGGTGATCGCCGAGGCCCGCCGCACCTACACATACCTCTCCCTGTTCGGGTACGGGGTCGACGCGGTGATCGCCAACCGGCTGTTGCCCGAGGCGGTGAGCGATCCCTGGTTCGACCAGTGGAAGGATCTGCAGATCCAGCACCTGGCGACCATCGAAGAGGGGTTCGCGCCATTGCCCGTCCTGAGGGCCGAGCTGGCCGATCGGGAGCTGGTAGGGGTTGACCAGCTGCGCGCCTTTGGCCAAGCGCTGTACGGGGACCACGACCCGGCGTCGCTGCTGCACCAGGGTGAGCCCATGTCGGTATCCCGCCATGGCGATCGCTGGGAGCTGCTGCTCGAACTGCCCTTCGCCGACCGCGACGACTTGGAGCTGGGCCGTCGGGGGGCGGAGCTGCTGATCCGGGTCGGGCCTTACCGGCGAGCGGTGTTGCTCCCCGATTCGTTGCGCCGCCGTGCGGTGTCAGCGGCCGAGTTGAAGGCGGGCCGGCTCAAGGTCACGTTCAGCGCGGCCCCGGACCGGAGCAATGGGGGGCGTCCGACGATCGCCACGGGGGCGAAGCGGTGACAGACGAACCACGGGACGCCCCCGACGCCGACGCTGCTGATACCAGCGCCGACGGCGGCGAGTCGCCCGGCGCCGCTTCATCGGAACGTCCACCCCTCGCCCTCGATCAGCTGCAGGCCGCCGGCCAGGAACTGATCGGCGCCATGCGAGCCGTTCTGGACGTGGCTGAGGATCTGCTGTCCGACCCCCGAACTGCCGACGCGGTGGGCTCGGCCCTCTCCTCCCTCGAGCGAGCCGCCACCCGCGCCGCGGCCACCGGCCGGCGGCCGACCAGCGGTTGGACGGCCGGTGGCGACCGCGCCGGCGGCCAGGACCACGACGAGGACGACGACCAGGGGCCGGGGGTCCAGCACATCCCGGTGTCCTGAACGTCCGGATTGGGGGAATTGTCCCGTCACGTCTCAGGATTGATCAGCGGCAACCGATGGAAGGTGACCTCGAGTGGCGTGACGTCACGAGGCGACCTGGGGCATGGTGAGATCTGAGATGAGCGAAACAGACGAGCAGAGGGCCCGTTAGATGAGAATCCTTGAGCTCAGGTTGGGCGGCGAGCCCTCCCCGACGATCGAGCTGCACCCCCACATGACCCTGGTGCAGGGACTCGATCAGGAAGGCCGCCGCCACCTGGCCGAGGCCATGAATGCCATGGCCGGCGGCGAAGCCAAGATGACCGGGCTGATCGAGGCCCACGGTGTGATCTTCGAGCTCACCGCTGCGTCGCTGCGGCTGCTCGGCCTGAACGCTGATCTCAACCTCGTCGTCCGCCCTGGTGACCTTCCTGGCCATGACCAGGAAGCCGAAGCCGCCGCCCGCGACCTGGCCCAGGCCCAGGCTGATCGGGAAGGCCGCCTGGCCCGGCTCGAACGGGCCAAGGGGGTGCTCGAATCCGTTACCCAGGCCCGCGCCTCCCTGGTGGCCGCCATCGAGCAGAGCCGGCGGGAGAACGCCGGTCGGGCCAGGGACGTGGTCGAGGCCACCACTGCGCTCGCCAACGCTCGACAGGAACGCCACCGCGCCCGTTCGATCCGCGAGATGGTCGAGCGGGAGCTGGCCGACGCCCGCGACGCCCACCAGGCGCTGGTCGACTCCCGCGTCTCCACGACAGAAGCGCTGGAGCGCGCCCGCGCCCGCCACCATCAGGCGACTGACGCCTGCGCGGCGGCGGCCGCCCGGGTCCGGGACGCGCACGCCGAGGTGGCCCGCCACGATGCCGAGCCCAAAGAGGCTCAAAGGGCGGCCGGCCGAGCCGAGGTCCGCGGCACCGTCGAAGCGGCGGAGGAGGCCGCACCGAAGCACAAGGTCGCGGTCAGGTTGTTCAGAAGCCGTAAGCACCAAGGCGACGGCGGTGTGGCCGTAACCACCCGACCGGCTCGGGACGCAATGGTGGCGCCGGCGGCTTCGACCGGCGCGGAGGAGGGGGAGAGCGAGCGCTTGCCAGCCCTCGAGGCCCGGCGGGGTGAAGTGGCCCAGGAGCTCGAAGACCTGGGTGCAGCCGCCTCAACTGAGGAGATGAGCGCCGCCCGGGACCGGCTGGCGCAGCTCGGTTCCGTCTCGAACGATCCCTTGGCCGCTGGCGACCTGGCTGCTCGCTGGCGGAGGACCACCAAGGAGCTCGAAGCCCTCGACTCGGACCGGACCGATGCGCCTGCCTCTGCCACTGGCGCTGAACGAGTCGACGACCCGAGCGGCGATCCTGAAGGCGTCGGTGGGGAACCGTCCGAGCCGGGGGATTCGCCTTCCGTCCTGGCTGTCGAGGACCGCCTCTTCCAGACGCACGGGGCGGCGGGGGAGCCGGTCGAACCCCTGGCGGTGGCATCGGCGCGTCTCAAGCTGGCAAAGGCCCGTGAGAACCGCGAGCAGCAGGCCGGTGCCGACATCGATGCCTCCTCGATCGACCCGGAGGACATCCAGCAGCTCGAGGCTGCCCACAACGCCGTTCTGGATGCCCAGGAACGGACTGAGGCGCGCTTCCGTGGAGCCAAGGCGCTACGCCGCCTGGCAGAGGCCCGGGGCGAGGAACGCCGGATCCTCGATCGGCTGGGCTTCAGCACCTACGCCGACTACGTGATGAGCGCGTCGAGCCGGTTCCAGAACGGCCCGGACCTGGCCGCATTCGACACCGCCGAGCGTTCCCTGATCACGGCTCGCCAGGCGTTCGTAAAGGCGTGGCGCGACGAGTACGGCGAGGAACCCCCCAGCGTGCCGTGCCCCCCGCGGACCGATCCGCCCGTGTCTCACACCGGTGCCATCGAGCGCGTCTCGCCACCGGATGATCCTGGCGCCGAACCCGAGCCCGCACCTGCGGCGGCGGCGGATGATTCGCGGGAGCGGCGGCAGCGCCGCCAAGAGCTGTGGACCGAACAGGCCGAGATCCGAGCCGAGGCGGAGGGCTTGCTGGACCGGCCGGTGGGCAAGGACGTCGCTTCTGACCTTGACACCCATGGCCAGACGCTCGATCCGCCCACGGACACCAACGGTGACGAAGTGGCTCGACTGCTCGTCGACCAGGGCATCACTCTCGGCGGTGACCCGGTTGGTCGAGGCACTTTGATCGAGTACGCCGACGCGTGGCTCGAACAGCAACAGCTCGTGGCCTGGCGGCGAGCTGAGCTGGAAGCTGAGATTGACCAGATCGAGCGTGACGTCTCCCGCCTGCACGACATGGTCGCCGCCGACGACGACCACCTGGACGCCGCTAACACCGGGGACCAGGACCGCCGACAGGACAAGAGCCAGCCGCAGACGGGGGAACCCGGTGACCGCCAGGATCTCGAAGCGCCGGAGGTCTCCGGCGAGCGGAACCGCTTGACCGATGAGCTGGCCAGCCGGCAAGCCGAGCTGGAGGCCTGTTCAGCCGAGGAGCGCGAGGCAGCCGAAGCGCTCGACGGTGCCGGCGCGATGGCCGAGGTCGCCGGGGGCCAACAGCTGACGGCAGCAGCCGAGAGGCTGGCCGAAGCCGAACGAGCCCGTAAGAACGCGTTGGCCGATGAACAGGCCGCATCGGCGGCGGTCTCGGAGATCGAGCAGCGGGTGGCTGACGGTCCCGACGCTGCTGCCCACGACCTGGCGGAGCGCGAGGTTCGTCTCGAGGCCGTCGACCAGGACCGGCGCCGCGCCGAGGAGGAGGTCGTGGTCGCCGAGTCCGAGGTCGAGTTGGCCGATCACTCCGTTCAGTCCATGGTCGATGCGGAGTCGGACCGCCGCCAGGAACGGGCTCGGACCGAACAGGCCGAGGGCTCGCGGTTGGAGGACATCGATTGGTATCTCCTTTCTCGCCTGGCGGCGCAGCGCTCGGTCTCGGTCGCCGGTTCGCTGCCCCTGGTCCTCGATGACGCCTTTGTCGAGCTGCGGGCCGCCGATGCCAACTGGCTGCTCGGCCGGCTCGAACGGATGACCGCCGCCGTCCAGGTGATCGTGCTGACCGACCGATCCGAGTCGGCTGGGTGGGTAAACGAGCTCGGTCCCGAGCGCGCCGCTGTGGTCCACGTCTGAGACGCGCCGGAGGCACGGCCGCGGGCGGGGGCAATTCATGCGCCGCTCGGGCGGAGGAGGATGGGGTTGGGGCCCCATCCGGGCCAGAAGCACGGCCGCGGGCGAGGTCCTACCATCGGCCCGACACCGCACCACCCACCAGGAGCTGCCTGTGCCGGTCATCACTGAGGACGCCATCCGCGAGCTCGCCGGGTTCAGGGGTGGCACCGCCCCGGTGACGACGTGTTATCTCGATGTCGACGGGCGGCGGTATGTGCGCCACCAGGAGTACGAGAGGGAGCTGGCGAGCCTGCTGCGTCGGGCTCGGGACCGGGCCAACGGGACCGCATCGGTCCACCGAGACCTGAAGCGGATCGAAGACTTCGTGAAGCGAGGCATCGACCGATCCCGCACCCGCGGCCTGGCCATCTTCGCCTGCTCGGCCCACGATCTCTTCGAGGTCGTACCGCTCCCCATGCCGGTGCGCAACCAGGTGGTGGTGAACGACATCCCTGCCGTCGCCCAGCTGGAAGCCGTGGTCCAGGAGCGCCGCCGCACCGGTGTGCTGCTGGTCGACCGACAGCGGGCCCGCATCTTCGTCTTCGATCTCGGCGAACTGGTCGACCGGTCCGAGCTGCTCGACGAGCTGCCCCGCGACTACGACCACCGGGGCGAGCGCGAGCGAGGCGACGTCGGCCATCACGTCGATGAGCTCGCCCAACAACACCTGCGCAAGGCCGCCCGCGCCCTCTTCGGCGTCCACCAGGAGCACCAGCTCAACCAGGTGAGCATCGGTTGCCCGGACGAGCTCATCGGGACCGTCGAGTCGGTGCTGCACCCCTACCTGCGGGAGCGTCTGGTCGAACACCTCGACGTGACCGTCACCGCGCCCCTGAAAGAGGTGGAGCAAGCGGTGGTCGAACTGGAGTCCCGCTCCGAACGGGCCAAGGAGGCTCGGCTGGTGGGCCAGTTGCGGGAGGCGGTCGGGTCCGGCCGCCGTGGGGTGGCCGGGCTCGCCGGCGTGCTGGACGCGCTGGCCGCCGGCCGCATCGACACCATGGTCGTCTCCCACCGTTACGCCGAGCCCGGCTGGCGGTGCGAGCCCTGCGGCCGCCTGGCCGCGGTCGGGCGGACCTGCCGGCAGTGCGACGGCGCCATGCAAGAGCTCGAAGACGTGGTCGAGGAAGCGGTCGAGCAAGCGTTGGCCAACGCCGCCAAGGTCGAGATCTGCATAGACAACGCCGACCTCGACGTCCTCGGCCGCGTCGGGGCGCTTCTGCGCTTTTGACCCACGGCCCCGGGGCTGTAGCCGTGGGAGGATCGCACGATGAGCGCACGGTCTCCCCGGTTGGCGTGCGGCATCGATATGGGTGGCACCAAGATCCTGGGCGTCGTGCTCGATCCCGCCGACGGCTCGATGGTGGTCGAGGAGCGGGTCCCCACCCCGGTCGGTGGCGCCGCCGTCATGGGCGAGTTGGTGAAGCTGGCTGCCCGGCTCTGCGACCAAGCCCAGGCTCTGACGGGCTCCGAAGTAGATGTCGTCGGTCTCGGCGCCCCCGGCTTGGTCGATCGCACCGGGACCCTGCGCTACGGGGCGAACCTGCCGGGGGTCGTTGACGTCGACTTCGCCTCCGCCTTGTCCGGCGGGCTCGGCCTGCCCGTGGTCGTCGACAACGACGCCACGTGCGCGGCCTGGGCCGAGCACAAGCTCGGCGCCGCCCGGGGGCGCGATCATGCGGTGCTGGTCACGCTGGGGACCGGCATCGGAGCCGGGATCGTCGTCAAGGGACAGGTGCTGCGCGGCGCCCACGGCTTCGCCGGTGAACCCGGCCACATGGTGGTCGACCCCGACGGGCCGCCCTGCCCGTGCGGCCGCCGGGGCTGCTGGGAGCGCTTCGCGTCGGGTTCAGGCCTGGGCCGGTTGGGCCGCGAGGCGGCTGCCGCCCGGCGCGCCCACCGGGTCCTGGAGCTGGCCGGCGGCGACCCCGAGGACGTCAAGGGCGAGCACGTAACCGCCGCCGCCCGCGAGGGCGACGCTGAGGCCACCGAGGTCCTGCGCCAGTTCGGCTGGTGGGTCGCCCTCGGGCTCGCCAACCTGGTGAACATCCTGGACAGCGAGATCCTGGTAATCGGGGGCGGCCTCATCGGCGCCGGCGAGCTGGTGCTGGAACCAACCCGCGCCGCCTACCGCGATCTCGTGCTGGCCGCCGCCCACCGCCCCGAACCGCCCATCGTCGCTGCTCAACTGGGCGAGCATGCCGGAGCGACCGGAGCGGCGTTGCTCGCCAGTGATCGTCTTTGATCAGTGCCAGCTCGGCAGGCCTCGCCGGCCCGTGCTTCGCACATGAAGCCCACGCGCTAGTGCTGCTCCGGCTGGCGCCTGCGCAGCGTGGCAACTCGGTCGCTCATCACAAGCTCCAATCAACAGGGTCCCGGCCAGCCTCGACCAGGGCTTGGTTGGCCCGGGAGAAAGGGCGGCTCCCGAAGAAGCCGTTGTGAGCGGACAGGGGCGACGGGTGGGCCGACTCGATGATCTTGTGCCGCGTCTGGTCGATCAGCGCAGTCTTGCGGCGAGCGGCGGCCCCCCAGAGGATGAACACGACCCGCTCCGGCTTGGCGTCGACCGCCCGGATCACCTCGTCGGTGAACGTCTCCCACCCCTTGCCCTGGTGCGACGCCGCCTGCCGGGCGCGGACGGTCAGCGAGGTGTTCAGCAGCAGTACGCCCTGGCGGGCCCAGGCGTCAAGGCACCCGTGCTCGGGCGCCGGCACGCCGACATCAGCTTCCAGCTCGGTGAAGATGTTGCGCAGCGATGGTGGGGGAGCGACCCCCCGCTGGACCGAGAAGCACAGCCCGTGGGCCTGCCCAGGGCCGTGATAAGGGTCTTGCCCCAGGATCAGCACCTTGACCTCGGCGAAAGGCGTCAGGTGAAGGGCGGCGAAGACGTCTCCGGGCGCGGGGAACACCTGGTGGCGGGCCCGTTCGTCAGCCACGAAGCGCTGCAGCTGCGACCAGTACGGCTTGGCGAACTCCTGACGGAGCACTGGGTTCCAGTCGGTCTTCGGGGCCATGTCGCCGTCTTGAGGGCCGCCGGGTTCAGGGCTGGTAGCGAGCCCGCGAGGCTTCGATCTCGGCCCACGCGGCGTCGACGCCCTCGTAGCCGCGGGTCGTCATCTGCTTGTCAGGTTCAAGCATCTTGTACACGTCGAAGAAGTGCTCGATCTCCGCGACCAGGTGCCCGGGGAAGTCGTCGATGTCCTGCACGCGGTCCCAGCGGGGATCGCCGTAAGGAACGCACAGGACCTTGGCGTCAGGACCGGCCTCGTCCTGCATCCAGAACACCCCTACCGGACGGGCTTTGACCCAGCAACCGGGAAAGGTCGGCTCCTCGAGCACGACCATGGCGTCGAGGGGGTCGCCGTCCTCGCCCAGCGTGTCGGGAACGAAGCCGTAATCGGCCGGGTAGACGGTGGCGGAGAACAGGCGGCGGTCGAGCCGGATCACACCACTGTCATGGTCCATCTCGTACTTGTTGCGGCTGCCTTGGGGGATCTCGATCACGACGTCGATCGCATCGTCGGCCATGGCCCCATCTGAGCACACGGGCAGCCCTATCAGGGGAGAGCGGTCGAGGACCCGGTTGTAGGGTCGAGCGATGGAGTTCCGCCGGATCACCAAGCTGCCGCCCTACGTCTTCACCATCATCGACGGCTTGAAGATCGAGGCTCGGCGGGCCGGCGCGGACGTGGTCGACCTCGGCTTCGGCAACCCTGACCTGCCGTCGCCCGCCATCGCCGTCGAGAAGCTGTGTGAGGCCGCCCACAACTCCCGCAACCACCGGTACTCGGCCAGCCGGGGCATCCCCAAGCTGCGCGAAGCGGTCGCCGACCTCTACGTGCGGCGCTTCGGGGTCGCCCTCGACCCGGAGACCGAGATCATCTCCACCATCGGTGCCAAAGAGGGTTTCTCGCACCTCATGTGGGTGCTGCTCCAGCAGGGCGACGCCGCGCTGGTGCCGTCGCCTTCGTACCCCATCCACATCTGGGGCCCGCTGTTCGCCGGCGCCGACGTGCGCGAGATCCCCATGGGCACCGACCAGGACTTCTTCGCCAACGTGCAAGAGGCTTACGACTACTCCTGGCCCAAGCCCCGGGTGATCGTGCTGTCCTTCCCCCACAACCCGACGGGCACCTGCGTGGACCTGGCGTTCATGCAGCACATGGTCGACTTCGCCCGCGAAAAGGACGTCATCCTGGTCCACGACAACGCCTACGCCGAGCTGGGCTACGACGGTTACGAGCCGCCGTCGATCCTGCAAGCCGTCGGGGCCAAGGAGTGCGCCGTCGAGCTGTACTCCATGACCAAGTCGTTCTCCATGGCCGGGTGGCGCATGGCTTTTCTGGCCGGCAACGCCCAGGTGGTGCAGGCGCTGGCGAAGCTCAAGAGCTATCTGGACTACGGCACCTTCCAGCCCATCCAGATCGCCGCCACCGTCACCCTTAACGAGGCGACCGAGCACCCCGTCGAGGTCCAGCAGGTGTACCAAGGCCGCCGTGACGCCCTCTGCGACGGCCTCAACCGCATCGGCTGGGAAGTGACACCGCCCATGGGCACCATGTTCGCGTGGGCGCCGATTCCCGAGCCGTACCGCGAGATGCGTTCGGTCGAGTTCGCCAGCTACCTGGTCCGTGAAGCCCAAGTGGCCACCGCCCCCGGCCTCGGCTTCGGTCCCGGCGGCGACGACCACGTCCGCTTCGCTCTCATCGAGAACGAACAGCGGATAAACCAGGCCGTCCGCAACCTCCGCAAAGCCCTGACCAAGCTGTAGAAGGTTGCCCACGGTGCTCGATTCCGAATACTGGGCTCTGTTCAAGAAGGTGGTTGCCGGGGAGGGACCGAGAACTCATAAGCGGGCTACGGTGGATAGTCAGATTGCTAGTAATGGCGCGTCGTCGCTAGCAGAAATACTTTCGGATATACGACCCGAAAGCATTCTGCGATTCGCCCATGCAAATGAAGAACTCATGGTCCCGCTACTCAAGAGACTGCCGTATGAGGACGATCAGGTCATATCAGTGGAATGCATCGGCACTGTCGCCTTCGGGTACCCGATCGCCTTCCTCATCGATGACGAGCTGTGGCGTCCCAGCGGTCCGGCCCGCTCAAGCAAGTGAGAATGCGCCAACGCTCAGGGGTTCCGGGCGACGGTCTCGTATCGACCAAGTAGTGCAGCCAGTCTCGGAATCCGAGACTCAGCGCCCAACTTGCGAACCGGCACCCAACTTGCGAACCGGCCGCGGCCCAATGTGCCAGTGGGGATGGCCGTTCGCGGATGCTCGCCGCTAGCCTGCTCACGTTCCGGGCGACGGCCGGGCATCCGCCCGGCGCGGCTACTGGCTGCGTAGCTTGGGTTCCCCACGTTTCGAGGTAGGTCTTCGGGTTGTTGACAGTCGACGACGAGCAGAACACGCCCGTCGCCCGGTCGGCGGCGAAGGGCAACGGGGACCGCTCCGACGCCCGTGACGCCGCGTCCAGCGGTGGCTGGCGCCGGCCGTGGCGGCTGATCCCGGGTCCGGACAACACCAAGGGCCGGGTCGTGCGGTCGGCCGTGGCGATCGTGCTCACCATCTCGCTCATCATGGCGATGCAAGTCGGCATCTCGGTGGTCGGCGCGCTGCGCACCCCCGGAAACTCCAGCTTCAAGGCCAAGTGGGCCGATTGGTTGCGTGACCACAACGGCAACGAGGTCGTGAACGCCCTCGAGACGGTGTATTTCACCCGAGATGCACCGAGCAAGGGCGGTGTGCCCCAGCACGGTGTCAGGAGGCAGGCGGCCCCCAAGGCGTTCCCTGGCCAGAAGCCGGCCGTGCAGGTAGCGGCACCCACCACCATCCCGCACCTGCCGGCGCCGGCTCCGGTGAAGCTGGCCACCACCACCGGCGTCGCCGGCGAGGGGCAGTGGCAACCCACCGGCCCGCTGGTCGGCGGGCAGCCGGCGATCTACTACACCGCCGTACGTCCCGACGCCGAGTACACCAGCATCCTGGTCAGCCTGGTGTACATGGACACCAAGCTGCTCAAGGTGAACCTGATGCCTGGCAGCGAGGAGCCGAGCGGCCAGTTCCTGAACCCTCCGGTCATCGCCGGTCCCAACCTGTCCAAGGTCGTGGCCGGCTTCAACGGTGGCTTCCGGTTCAAAGATGGCGCCGGTGGTTTCTTCTTGGGCGGCAATCAGGCGGTGGCGCTGCAGAATGGCAAAGCGTCGATGGTCATCTACAAGGACGGCCGGGTGAACATCGGGCAGTGGGGGCGCGAGCTGCAGCTGACCCCCGATGTTGAGGCCGTGCGCCAGAACCTGGTGCTGCTGGTCGACGGGGGCCAGCGGGTGCCCAACCTCAACCCCGACGACACCTCGATCTGGGGCAACACGCTGAACGGAAGGGTCCTGGTGCCCCGCTCCGGTATATGCGTCGACACCAACGGAGCGCTCATTTACGTCGCTGGCCCGGGCCTGAAGATCACCAACCTGGCCGACACCATGGTGCGGGCCGGGTGCGTGCGGGGCATGGAGTTGGACATCAACTACGAGTGGGTGACCTTCAACCTGTTCGATCACACCAATCCGGCCGACCTCTCCCAGGTGACCGGACGGCGTCTCTTCCAGGAGCAACAATCTCCGCCGTCGCGCTACCTCAGCCCGAACGCCCGTGACTTCTTCATGGTGACGGTCAAGTAGCCGGTTGTGTTTCTGGCCCGGCCGGGCCAGAGTCGCGGCCGAGCAGGCCGTGCAGGCTGAAGCTCACCGCCGTGTCGGCGACGGGGTGGGCCTCCTGGCCCGCCTCGCGCGGGAAGCGGCTGACCAGCTGGCCGGTCACCCCGACCATGGCGTGGGCCAGCAGGACCGGGTCGGCATCGGGCACCTGGCCTTCGGCGATGGCGTCCTTGATGTGCCGCGCCACGTCGGCCACGGCCACGTCCTCGCCTTTGCGCAGCGCCAGCGCGAAGCGTTCCTCGCTGGCGGCGAAGCGAACGAGGGTGTCCAGCTCGGGGTGCTCGCCGTACCAGCGGATCGACGCCCGGATGCCACGTTCGATCCGCTCGATGGGGGTGGCGGCGTTGGCGATTGCGGCCTGCTGGCTGCGGCGGAGGTCGCGTTGCGCGTCGCGGAGGATCTCCAAGAAGTACTCCTCCTTGGAGGCGAAGTACCAGTAGAAGACGCCCTTGCCGACGCCTATGCCCTGGACGATCTCGGCGACCGAGGTGGGGTGATAGCCGTTCTCGGCGAAGCGGGCGGTCCCATAGGCGAGGAGTTGGTCCTTGCGCTGCTGACCGCGGGCGGTGAGGCGTCGGTCCACGACGATCGAGACTAACTACTTGACCGCTCGGTCAACCGGCAAACGAGGCGTGGATGAGCAGCATTGGTGATGGCAACCCGGGCGTCCTAGGCCCGAAACCCCCTGTTCACATGTCGTGCCTAGTGTTCGGCGCCATGGAGACCTATGCAGTGCGGCTCTGGTTGCCAGATCGGCCGGGCGCCCTCGGCGCGGTGGCCAGCCGAGTGGGCGCGGTGCGCGGCAGCGTGGTGGGCATCGAGATCCTGGAGACCGGCGAGGGCATGGCCATCGACGAGCTGGTCGTCCAGCTGCCGCAGGCCGCCCTGGTCGACCTCCTGGTCAACGAGGTCGAGGAGGTGGACGGCGTCAAGGTGGAAGAGGTCCGCTCGCTCGGCCAGGACGTTCACGACCCTCGACTCGACGCCTTGGAGACCGCCGCCCGATTGGTAGGCGCCACCGATCCCGAGGAGCTACTGGGATCGCTGTGCGAGTTGGCCGGCGAGAGCCTGGGCTCGGAGTGGATCGCAGTGGTGGAGCTCGAGGGCGGTGAGGTGCGCCACGGCAGCGGGGCGGTGCCGCCGGCGGCGTGGCTGCGCGCCTTTCTGGACGGGAGCCGGGCGGAAAGTGGCTCTGGGGCGGCAGTCGAACGCAACACCGATGATGTCGTCTGGGCACCGCTGCCTGGCGCCGGCCTGGCCGTCGTCGCCGGCCGTGACGGGTCCCCTTACCGGGCAAGGGAGAGGCGCCAGCTGAACGCGCTGGCCCGCATCGTCGATGCCTGGTTTCGCGACCTGACACGCCGCCTGCACCCGTCGTCGGCCAGCCGCAGGTTCGCCGACGAGCTCTGAGCCCGGTTCGCTAGTTCGTAGTCTCCCAGTCTCGCGAGCGTTCGACCGCTCGTAGCCAACCCCGGTAAGCGGCGTCGGCTTGGGCGCGGTCTCCGGTCGGGGCCGCTTGGGTGTCGAGCGCCCAGTGCTCGGCCAGGTCGGCGGTGGATCCCCAGATGCCTTCGGCCAGGCCGGCCAGGTAGGCGGCGCCAAGGGCGGTGGTCTCCTGCACCTTGGGCCGAGCCACGGGCACGCCGAGCTGGTCGGCCTGGACCTGGAGCAGGAGGTCCATGGCCGAGGCCCCGCCGTCGGCCCGCAGTTCCTTCACCTCATGTCCGGAGGCGGCGGTCATGGCGTCGACGACGTCGCGGGTCTGGAAGGCCATGGCCTCCACCACGGCCCGAGCCAGGTGGGCGCGGGTCGTGCCCCGGGTGATGCCGACGATCGTGCCCCGGGCGTACGGATCCCACCAGGGGCTGCCGAGGCCGGTGAAGGCCGGCACCAGGTACACGCCGCCGGCATCCTCCACCGATTCGGCCAAGGGCCCGGTGTCGGCGGCGGCGTCGATGATGCCCAACCCGTCGCGCAACCACTGGACTGCCGATCCGGTCGAGAAGATGGCGCCCTCGTAGGCGTAATCGGTGCCTGGGTCGCCGGACCCATTCCCACCAAGGTCAAGCGTCCAGGCCACGGTGGTGAGCAGCCCCTCGACCGGCTCAGGGCAAGTGGAGCCCACGTTCATCAGGACGAAGGAACCGGTCCCGTAGGTGTTCTTGGTCATGCCCGGCTCGAAGCACGCCTGACCGAACAGAGCGGCCTGCTGGTCGCCGGCGATGCCGCTGACGGGGACACCGGCGGGCAGGCCGCCGTCGCCGGTGGTCGTCCCGAAGCGGCCGCTGCTGGGGAGAACCTCCGGCAACCAGGCGCGGTCGACCGAGAACATCTCGCACAGCTGGTCGGACCAGGCCAGCGAGCGGATGTCGAAGAGCATGGTGCGGCTGGCGTTGGATGCTTCGGTGGCGTGGACCTGGCCGCCGGTCAGCTTCCACAGCAGCCACGAATCGATGGTGCCGACGGCGACGTTCGGCCCCCGTTCGACGCCCCCCTCGGTGAACAGCCATTCGATCTTCGTGCCGGAGAAGTAGGGGTCGAGCACCAGGCCGGTGACCGGCCGGACCAGGTCGAGAGCGCCTTGCCGGCGTAGCTCGTCGCACCGCGCCGCGGTGCGGCGGTCCTGCCACACGATGGCCCGGTGCAGTGGTTCACCGGTCCGCTTGTCCCAGACCACCACCGTCTCGCGCTGGTCGGTGATGCCAAAGGCGGCCACCGGCTGGTCGAGCTCCGCGACCAGCTGCGTGCTCACCGCCGCGATGGCGGTCCAGATCTCTCCCGCGTCGTGTTCGACCCAACCGGGACGGGGGAAGTGCTGACTGAACTCCTGGTACCGGTAACCGAGCGGCTGCCCGGTTTCGTCGACGGCAAAGGCCCGAACTCCAGTGGTCCCGGCGTCAAGAGCGATGACCACGGCCATGGAGCGGCACCGTAGCGACCCTGCCGGAGTTGAAGACCAAGTTCTCCGCCGCCCCCGAGCCCGCTTGTGGCGGGGCAGAGCTCGTGGACCACCGATGTGAACACGCCCGGCCACGGCGACGTGTGGACTTGGACCGCGATCGACGCTGACACAAAACTGGTTTCGTCTTGGCTCGTCGGTGAGCGCAGCGATGGCCGCAGGCGTGGGCCGATCGCGTGTAGAGCCTCACCGACCTCGCCGGGCTGGTTGACTGAGCACCGTGAGCAAGGCCGAACCCAAGGAATCAGATAGTGGCTTCGACCGCCTCGAGGACCTGACCCTCCGACTAGATGCGGTCCCAAAGGATGAGGCAGACGACGAAGCACAAACTGGAAAAGCCCGCGACGCGAACGTAGCTGTGAGGGTGTCGCGGGCTCTGCTGCTGGCGCCCTGTCTGCTTCTCGCCGCCTGTCACTTTCAGGGACCGCGTCTTACAGGCTTAAGCGCCCTAGCGGTGGCTGGCCCGGCGTACAAGAAGGCCTCGCACGATGCCCAGCCTTCTGTCGTTGCCCTGGATACTGATCGCAACTGCACGGTGGTCACATTCGACGGCAGAGGCGGACGAGTCAGCTACGTGGTGGTCGATCCACCGGACTCTCACTCAGCGTCGTTCATCGTCCGAACTCAGTCGCGTCGCCCGACGCTGCCCCTACCGGACGCGATCTGTGCGACCGTCCATCGGTGAGCCAACTTGACCCACTATCGGCCGGCGGGCCCATCGGTGTCAGGCGGTAGCGTCCGCCCGGACCTGGCCGGCAGTCGACACGGAGGCACCATGCGGATCGGAATGCTCACGGGTGGAGGTGACTGTCCCGGTCTGAACGCGGTGATGCGGGCGGTGGTCCGCAAGTCCGACCACGCCTGGGCCGACGAGATCATCGGGTTCCGCGACGGCTGGCGCGGGGTGATCGAAGGGGGAACCATGCGCCTCGACGTGGAGCTCATGCGGGGCACGCTGCCCCGGGGCGGGACCATCCTGGGTTCGTCGCGCACCAACCCGTTCAAGATCGACGGCGGCGTCGAGCGGTGCGTCGAGTCACTCGACCGGTTGGACATCGACGCCCTGATTGCCATCGGCGGCGAGGACACCCTGGGGGTGGCGGCGAAGTTGTTCGAGCAGGGGATCCCGGTGGTCGGCGTGCCCAAGACCATCGACAATGACCTCTCGGCCACGGAGCTGACCTTCGGTTTCGACACCGCCGTGCAGGTCTGCGTTGACGCCATCGACCGGCTGCACACGACCGCCGAATCCCATGACCGGGTCATGGTCGTCGAGGTCATGGGTCGCCACGCCGGCCACATCGCCACCTGGGCGGGCATCGCTGGGGGCGCCACCATGATCCTGGTCCCGGAGGAGCCCTTCGACATCGAGGCGGTGGTCGAGGCCATCACATCCCGCCACGCCCAGGGCAGGTTCGCTTCGATCGTCGTGGTGGCCGAAGGGGCAACGCCCAAGGCCGGCACCCTTGCGGTGGTCTCCGGTGAGGAGGACCAGTTCGGCCACGTCCAGCTCGGCGGCATCGCCAACGTGGTGGCCAGTGAGATCAAGCAGCGGACCGGCTTCGACACCAGGGTGACCATCCTGGGCCACATGCAACGGGGCGGTACGCCCACCGCGTTCGACCGGGTGCTGGCTACCCGGTTCGGCATCGCCGCCATCGAAGCCGTCCACGACGAGGCCTTCGGCCAGATGGTGGCCCTGCAGGCCGGCGCCATCGTCCGGGTGCCGCTTTCGGAGGCCGTGGGCCAGCTCAAGCTGGTCGATCCGCAGCTCTACCACGGTGTCGGCGAGGTCTTCTTCCATTAGATCGGCCCCACTCGGCTTCGCCTCGCCGGGGCAGGCTGCGCCATGAAACCCACGGTTTCTGTGCTGCTCCGGCTGGCGCCTGCGCAGCGGCACGCTACGGGGAGATCGCCCCACTCGGCTTCCCCTCGCCGGGGCTGGCTCAGTGGGTTGGGAGACGTTCAGCCGGGGTTGAGGGGGGGTTTGTAGTCCTGGGCTTGTACCACGGATTGGTTGCCCTCGTCGGTCGGCGCGTCGATGGGGACTCCGTCGATCGAGAACTTCACCCGGTCGATGCCCAAACCCTTGGCGGTCAGCACCATCTGGGCGTAGGCGGCCTTGGCGCCGTTGCCGGTTATGAGGCTGATCTCCGGGCCGAGATCGACGTTGAGCACGCCGTCGCCTCCCTTCACCGCCCGGTGCAGCGTCACGTTGGCGGGGATGAGGCTGGTTACCCTCTGGGTCAGTTTCAGTTCGGAAGGACCGGCGAGGAGCAACTTCAACACCGCTTCGGCCGTCGGGGTATCCGATGTGGTGGTGGTGATCGGCACCAGGTGGTCATCTCGTATGAAGTAGAGCTCGACCTCGTTGGGATTCGAGCCGGATGGCGCGGTGGTGGTCGGGGAGCCGGAATCGAGGAGCGCCAGGGCTTCCTTGGGCAGTGTTCGGGGCCGCTTGTCGTCGGAGAGAGCGCAAGCCGCCGCCGCCAACAGCAGCACCGCGGCGATCAGGGCCACCGCCCACCGGCGCCGGTCGGAGTCGAGATGTGGCGTCACACCAGGACCTCCTCTTCGCTCTCTTCGGCCCATGACACCGGCAGCTCGAACACGAAGCGGGCACCCTCATGACCGGCGGGCGGGTCCTCGACCCAGACCCGGCCGCCGTGCAACCGGACATGCTCGGCCACCAGCGAGAGCCCGAGTCCCATGCCTTCGCTACCGCTGCCCCGGCGGCTGGCGCCAAGCCCGCGGGAGAACCGATCGAAGACCAGGGTCCGCTCGTCGGCCGGCACGCCGGGACCTTCGTCCTCCACCGCCAGCCGGACGCCGTGGTCGACCTTGTCGATGGTCACCTTGGTGGCGCCGCCGCCGTACTTCTCGGCGTTGTCCAGCAGGTTGGCGATGACCCGCACGATGCGGCGCTTGTCGGCCCGCACGATGACTCCGGCCAGATCGGAGTCCAGCTCGACGGGCACGTCGCGGCTGGTGGACCACGAGACCGACTGCATGACCAGTTCGGCCAGGCGGACCTCGTCCAGCTCGAGGCGAGCGGCACCGGCGTCGAAGCGGGAGATCTCCAGCAGGTCCTCGACAAGCTGCTTGAACCTGGCCACATCGGCCACCATCAAGTCGACGGCCGCTTGGGCCGAGGCGTCGGGCATCTCCTCCCGACGGGAGGCAAGCACCTCGATCGAAGCCGAGAGGGTCATGAGCGGCGAACGCAACTCGTGGCTCACATCGGAGGCGAACCGGCCGTCCCGCTCGATCCGGCGGGACAGCGCCCCGACCATGTCGTTGAAGGACGTGACCAGGGCGCCGAGGTCTGGGTCCTGGGTCTCTTCGAGCCGGGTCTCCAGCTGCCCGCCGGCAATCGCCTCGGCCGCCATGCTCACATCCAGCAAGGGTCTGAGCGTACGGCGGCTGACCCACCAACCGAGGGCGGCGCCGATGAAGGTGGTGACCGCGGCCGCTCCGAGCAAGGACAAGGTGAGGGCGTTGACGGTCGACTGCAGCTCCTCGAAGGACACGATCTCGAAGTACGAGGCCGACGTCCCCGATACGTCCAACGGGACACCGATGGCCAGCTCGGGTTTGCCCTGCTGGTCGTGGAAGCTCATGCGCGCCGGCTGGGTCTGGTCGATCACGCGGGCGCGGAGCGAGACCGGCAGGCTCGATTCACCGAACTGCGTTTGGTTGCTAACCCATAGGGGTTGGCCATTGACGGTGATGCGCAGCACCGGGCGCACACCGCTGGGCTGGGCCACCGAGCTGAGCCGGTCCCGCAGCGTTGTCTGCAACTTGACCTTGTCGCTACGGCCGTTGGTCTCCGCCGATGCGATGTCGGCGGCCAACGACTGCTTGATGAAGCGGGCGTTCAGCAGCGCGGTCCGGGTGGCGGAGCTCTCGCGCTGCTTCACCAGATTTGTACGCGTCAGGACCAGGGTCACGCCCGCCAGGAAGGTCGACAGCAGCAACGCGCTGAGGGCGAAGGTGAGCGTCAGCCGGTTGCGAAGACCGAGGTGCGAGGGGCGAAGCGAGAAGCTGGCCATGGCGCCCCGGTCAGGGTTGGAGCTTGTACCCGAGGCCCCGCACCGTCACCACGTGGCGGGGGTTGGCCGAATCGGCTTCGACCTTGGTTCGCAGCCGCCGCACATGGACGTCGACCAGCCGACCATCGGCGAAGTAGTCATGCCCCCACACCTTCTCCAGCAGGACCTCCCGGCTCAGGACCCGACCCGGGGTGGACGCCAACTCCACCAGCAACCGGAACTCGGTCTTGGTGAGGTGCACCTCGCGCCCGGCCCGGCGGACCACGCCCTCGTCGGGGATGATCTCCAGGTCCCCAAAGGTGAGATGGGAGGTGCCCGGCTCACTGCTTCGGGCCCGCCGCAGGAGAGCCCGGATGCGGGCCGACAGCTCTTTGGGGGCGAAGGGCTTGGTCAGGTAGTCGTCCGCGCCCGCCTCGAGGCCGGCGACCACGTCGTGGGTGTCGTCGCGAGCGGTGACCATCACGATGGGCACGTCACTGGCCCGGCGGATGGCCCGGCAGACGTCGAAGCCGTCCATGTTGGGCAGCATGATGTCGATCAGGACGACGTCGGCCGGTTGCTGTGCGAACAGCTCAAGGGCCTCCTCGCCGGTGCTCGCCTCCTGCACCTGCCAACCCTCGTCTTCGAGGGCGAGCTTGACCGCGGTGCGGATGCGCTCGTCGTCTTCGACCGACAGGATCAAGGTGGACATCGGGCCGGATGCTACCGGCGGCGGATCAGGCGCCTGCGGCACCGGCCCGGCGTAGAAGCTCACCCATCTCCTGGTGGATCCCGCGAGGGGCGGCCAGGGTGAAAGCCGTGGAGGTGGGCCCGTCCTCCAGGTCGGTGACCAATGCCCCGGCTTCGGTGGCGATCAACGCTCCGGCAGCCCAATCCCACGGCTGCAGACCCTTCTCGTAGTAGGCGTCCACGCGACCGCAGGCCACCGAGCACAGGTCGACTGCGGCCGCGCCGATCCGGCGGATGTCGCGGACCGCCGGCAGGACATGGGTCAGGACATCGGCTTGGCGCCGGCGCCGCTCCGGTTCGTAGGAGAAACCGGTGGCGACCAGCGAAGTTGAGAGGTCGGTCGCCGCGGTGCAGGCGATGGGTTGGTCGTTGCGGGTGGCCCCGCCGCCCCTGGTGGCGGCGAAGACGTCTCCGTGGAGCGGGTCGACCACCACTCCGGCGACCGCCTCTCCTTCGATCTCCGCGGCCACCGAGATGTTGAAGCCCGGCAGTCCGTACAGGAAGTTGGTGGTGCCGTCGATGGGGTCGATCCACCAGGAGACCCCACTGGTGCCGTCGCGCTCAGCCCCCTCCTCCCCTCGCACGGAGTCATCGGGCCGGGCGGTCAGGATGCTCTCGACCAGGAAACGCTCGGTGGCCCGGTCGGTCTCGGTGACCATGTCGGTGGAAGAGGTCTTGGTTGTCACGCCCCGCCGGACGAGGGTGGTGGCGGCCACCAACTGCTCGCCGGCGGCGGTTGCCAGTCCCCGAGCCAACGCCAGCAACTCGGCCGGGTCGGCGGTGGCCCGGCGGGTCGTCGGCATTGCTGGCGGAGCGTAGGGGACCGTCGCTCGGCCGTGTTTCCAGCCCGGATGGAGGCCCGACCCAATGCTCCTCCGCTTGGGCGGCGCATGGATTGCGCCGCCCGCGGCCGTGCGTGCGGCCCGGACCGTTGCCGGAGCGCCGGCCGGACCGAGCGTGTGCTCGCACCGTTGGTGTCGGTTGGCGGAGCTTTCGGTACCCGGGCCCGCTCGGAAGCGGCCTACGGTGCGGCGGGTGGAGACCCGAACCGTCGACCTGCGCAGCGACACGGTGACGAGGCCCACCCCGGCCATGCGGCGGGCCATGGCCGAGGCCGAGGTGGGTGACGACGGCTACGGCGAGGACCCGACCGTCAACCGGTTGGAGGCCACGTACGCCGAGCGGGTGGGCAAGGAGGCGGCGGTGTTCGTGCCGTCGGGGACCATGGCCAACCAGTTGGCGCTGCGGGTCCTGGCACCGCCAGGCACAATCGTGGTGGTCGGCCGGAACCAGCACGTCGTCGTGTACGAGCTGGGGGCGGCAGCGGTGAACAGCGCCGTCCAGCTCCACCTGGTGGACGACGCCGACGGGATGGTGGCGGTCGAAGACATCTGCTGGGCCATGGCCGCGACCGAGCACCACCAACCCGAGGTGGGTGCAGTCTTCGTCGAGAACACCCACATGCCCGCCGGCGGCGCGCCGTGGGACTTGGGTCGTCTGCGGGAGCTGGCCGCCCTCGGCCTACCCGTCCACCAGGACGGCGCCCGGTTGTTCAACGCCGAGGTTGCCACCGGGATCAGCGCCGCCGAATACGCGGCGGCTAGCACCACGGTCATGTCCTGCCTGTCCAAGGGCCTGGGCGCTCCGGTGGGTTCTCTGCTGGCCGGTTCTGTCGAAGTGATCGACCGGGCCCGCGACGAGCGCAAACGCCTGGGCGGATCGATGCGCCAGGCCGGCGTGCTGGCCGCTGCTGGATTACTGGCGCTGGAGCAGGGGGTCGACCGGTTGGCTGAGGATCACCAGCGGGCCCGGCGGCTGGCCGAGGCGGTGGCGTCACGCTGGCCCGGATCGCTCGACCCGTCGGCCGTGCGCACCAATGTTGTCCTCTGGGAGCCCCCCGACCCCGCGGCGCTGCTGACCTACCTTTCCGGCCGTGGCGTGCAAGCCGACACCATCGGTCCCGGCGTGGTCCGGCTGATGACCCACTTGGACGTCGACGACGCCGGCCTCGACCAGGCCATCACCGCCCTGGAGGATGCGGACTGAGGTGTGGTGGGTGGATGTCGTCGATTCCGAGGACAATCACCCGATGGGCCGACCGGAGAAGTCGGTCAGGTGGGTCATCTCGCCGAGGGGGAGCGCTGAGGCGCCGCTTCGGCCCGGTGCTGGATGGTGCGCCACTCGCCCATGGCCCTCAAGACCAGGATCGACACGATGGCCACCCCACCGGCGGCAATGGCCGCACCGACCAGCCCCGCCAACCCGGCCCAGAGCGTGTTGTCCCCGCCGATCTGCATGTCGGCCACGGCCCACCCGATGAGCCCGCCGCAGAGCCCGGCGACCACGATGGCCGCTAAAGCAAGAATCCGGGCGCCGGCGGGAGGCAGGGCCGACTCGAGCTCGGTGGCGACGCTTTCGGTGCTCACCAAGTCGGCGGGAGGCAGTTCAGCAGGCACGAGACGAATCCTACGGAACCGAACTGCCGCGGAGACTCAGCAGCACCGAGCGCTGAGAGATCTTGGACGTCGTGTGGACGATTGCCAACGACTTGCTCGACCGCGCCGGCGACGCTCATCCCTCGGATCGCGCTGGAGGACATCGCGGTCGGGGGCCAGACCATCCCTGCCGGGGCGGTGGTGCAGCTGTCGATCGCCGCCGCCAACCGTGATCCCGGGCGGTTCCCCGAGGGCCGGAGAAGTTGCTGGTCACCTTTGCCGAGCAGGTGTCTTAGGACCGTCGCTCAGGCCTCTACCGGCAGGGTTCGGAGCATCCGGACGTTGAAGTTGTCCACGTACTCCAACGGCCCGGGCGCCCGCTTCAGGACGGGGTAGTGGTCAAAGATGGCACGAAGTCCGATGCCGCCCTCGAGCCGAGCTAGTGTCCTGGAAGGCTGTTTAGTCAAGAAATAGTGGTGATAGGGAATTTTGAGGGTGGGCCTGCGTTGGTCTGGTGTTGTAGGCCAACATCGGAGGGACGCTATGGCACGCCGGGGACGACCGA
>JAABUM010001191.1_pt1 | contig 40028 bp, 44 predicted proteins | sample 5559161 | NCBI WGS metagenome assembly JAABUM01 (sample SAMN10711868, study PRJNA513369) | rock metagenome | isolation source: Antarctica rocks | place: Antarctica: Victoria Land, Siegfried Peak nord
TCGACGATGCTGAGAGCATGCGCCGCGCGTTCACCGATGTCGACGGCGTCTTCGCGATGACCACCTTCGCCGGCCCTGCCGGCACCAGCGGCGAGGTCGAGCACGGCAAACGGATTGCAGACGCGGCAGCCGCCGCACACGTCCCGCATGTTGTCTACAGCTCCGTCGGTGGCGCCGAGCGGCGCACGAAGATCCCGCACTTCGAGAGCAAGCGTCGCGTGGAGGAGTACCTGAGCGCCTTGGGCCTGCCGACGACGTTCGTGCGACCCACCTTTTTCATGGACAACTTCGCCCGGTCTGGGCCCCAGCCCGAGGGGGGCGTCATGGTCCTGCGTCTGCCGCTCGCGCCGGAAGTGCCACTGCAGATGATATGCGTCGACGACATCGGCGTCGTAGCTGCCGCGGCGCTCCTGGAGCCCGACAGGGTGCCCGGCGGCAGCATCGAGATCGCCGGTGACGAGCTGACCGGTGCGCAGATCGCCGCCGTATACGGCCAGCACGTTGGGCTACCGGCACGCTTCGACCCCCTCCCGCTCGACGTACTCGAGCAGGACCCAGAACGCCACGCCATGTTCGCCTGGTTCAACCAGCCCCCCTCTTACCAGGCCGACTTCACCACAACCAAAGACCTAGCCCCGCAGGTCAAAGGCCTCACTACCTGGCTGCAGTCCCGGGACTGACCTCGGACGACGGTGACTCGAAAGCCGGGAGCGGGCCGGCCGCAAGCCTCCGGCACTGCAAGCCCGAGGGCTCGCGCTCGCGCCACTCATGCTAGGCGGCCCGCGAACCGCCCAGACGTTCAGACGTTCGGGCCCGGTTGGTTTGCTGCGGCGCCTCACCAGCGATGATGATGCACGCATGCCCGACGCTGACTCCCTCCACGTGCAGTTCGCCAACAATCCGCAGCCGATCGTCACGTTCGTAACCACCGAGCCCTACAACCTGCAGGCCGAGCGTGCGGTCACGACCTCCGAGACCAACGGGCGGGCCGCAATCTTTCTGGCCGCTCTCTCGTCCGGTCGGGTAGCGCTGGCCTTCATCGGCCAGGCCTCTCACCTCGGGCCGCCGTTCTACGCGCTCGCACTCGTGCTGTTCACCGTGCTCCTCTTTCTCGGCACCGTCACGTTCGCGCGAGCGATCCAATCGTCGATTGCGGACGTGGTTGCCGGTGCCCGGAGCGTTCGCTGCCGCCGGTTCTACCTCGACTTTGCGCCCGGCCTCGAGGCCTACCTCAGCGATCCGGGCCGCGACGTCGCCGAGGCGATGGCACTGACCGGTGCGCATACGGGCCGTCCTCAGCTGCTACTGACGACTGCGGGGACACTCGGAGTTCTCGATTCCGTTCTGATCGGCGCGATCGCCGCGCTGCTCGGTCAGGTCACCACCCAGGAAGTCGGCGTCGCGATCGCGTCGGGTGGCCTGGCGTTCGTGATCGCGTTCGTTGCCTACCTAGAGCACCAGCAACGCCGTTGGGTCAAAGCCGAGACCACAACAGGGTTGGACGAGCCCATGCTCGCACGCCGGCGTCCGAGAGCGAAGTGATCCTCAGTCGATCGCCAGGCGACCGCTATCCACATGGCCGGGCCGCCGTCCTCAACTGCGGCATCCAGCACCGCGTGTTACTACCACGAACCGCTCCCCGCCGCAGTCGAGCGGATTGGGATGTGGTCAGGGATGGGTCAACGGGGATGACCGAACGGCGGCGGGCCGTCGAGGCGCGCCAGATAGCGTCATGAGAACTGCGCCACTTACGGCGGCGAGTCGCCAACGTGGCCCCGTCGGATACGTCGTTGCCTTCCGTTGGGGAGGGCTTCATCGGCTACGAGACCAGCACGCGGTTCTTGAGGATTACCAGCACTAGCCTGCCTCGAACGTGCCCGTGCTCGCTGACGCGGTGCGCCTGCGAGATCTCATCGAGTGGATAGGTTCGCTCGACGGGGAGCCAAAAATGCCCAGCTTCGATAAGTGCTCCTATCTCGGCAAGCGCGTGAAAGGCGTGGCCTTGGAAGCCGTTGCTGAAGCGCACCTCGTGCTGTTTCGCTCCGTCGATGTCGGCGAGTGTCACTACGTTCTGCGGGCCGCCGGCGAGATCGATCAACTCAGGTAGCACGCCACTTCCGGCGACGTCGAGTGCGGCGCCGACGCCATCGGGCGCGAGGGTGCGGACTCGTTCGACCATGCCTTCGCCGTAGGTCACGGGCTCCGCGCCGAGGAGTCGAAGGTAGTCGTGGTTGGCGGTACTGGCGGTGCCGATCACACGCGCGCCGCGGGCGACGGCAAGCTGGACGGCGGTGCTGCCGATACCACCTGCGGCGCCGTTGATGAGCAGGGTGACTCCAGCGCCGACGCTGAGTTGGTCCAGGCTGCGGGTGGCCGTCTCGAGCGCGACGGGGAGGGCGGCGGCGTCGACGAAACCGAGGGACGCTGGGATCGGCGCCCGGTACGTGAGCAGTGCCAGTTCGGCCGCTCCGGCGCCATCGTCGGAGACACCGAACACCCGGTCGCCGACGGCGACGTCTGTGACACCTTCTCCGACCTCGTCGACGACGCCCGCCACGTCGCGACCCGTCGTCTGCGGCAGCCCCGCCCCAAAGTCCAGCAGGCCCTTGCGCAGCTTCCACTCGGTCGCGTTAATGCCCGCCGCATGCACGACGATCCGAACCTGCCCTGGGCCGGGATGCGGGTCGGGAACCTCTGCGATCTCGAGGACCTCGGGACCCCCGAACCGGCTGAATTGTGCTGCCTTCATCGTGTTCCTCCCTTTCGACGCGAGCTGTGCGCCGTTCAATTCGGTTGCCTGTTCAGATTCATCTATAGACGTCGCGGGCAGTCGGCATGCTCCATCCGCTACCTCGAAACCGAATTCATGGTCAGGTTCTGACCGACACCACGAAGAGGCTGGACCGAGGCCGCACCGGCGCTACTGGCGTTGGTAGTTCTTAGTGCGCGGTGACCGGCGCTGTATCCGTGGTGACCGGTACAGGGCCGCTGCGGAAGAGGAGTGCGGCCAGCACGGCGCCTGCGAGGAACAGCGCTGCCGCGATCCAGAACACGAAGTGGTCACTGTGGAGGGTCGCTGCGACGCGGGTAGCCGCCGTCGTCGCGGTTGCGGCGTGCGCCGCCAGATAGTTGGTGGTCGCCGTCGCATTCAGGGAGCTGAACAGGGCTAGCCCGACGGCGCCGCCGACCTGTTGCGCAGTGTTCACCATCGCGGACGCCACGCCGGAGTCGTGCGACTGCACGCCGCTGGTTGCGACGTTCTGCGCCGGGCCGAAGATTAGTCCGAAGCCAAGGCCGAAAACGAGCAGTGCGGGCAAAACGGCTGCGGCGTAGCTGGAGTCCGGGCCGATGCGGGTCAGCATCGCCATCGCCAGCCCAGCGAGGAGGCATCCCGCTGGGACGAGTGGACGCGGCCCGGTGCGCGGCAGGAGCGCCGAGCCGGAGATGACCGCACCGACGATCAGCATCCCGATCATGGGCAGGAACGCCGCGCCGGTCTGGAACGGTGTGAACTCGAGTGTCTGCTGAAGGTAGTAGGTCAGGAACAGGAACACCGCGAAGGAGCCGATGCCCGAGATCCCGACCGACAGGTAGGCCGCTCCCCGGTTACGGTGCAGGACCACCGGCAGCGGAAGCAGTGGGCCTGGGACGCGGAGCTCGATCAGCACGAAGACGATCCCGAGCACGATCCCGGCCAGCAGCGGACCCAGCGTCCCGGCGGCCTGCCAGCCGTGCACCGCAGCGTTGCCGAGCCCGTAGACGACGCCGACCAGACCGAGCACCGCGACGACCGTCCCCGACACGTCGAGCCTGGTGCGCTCCGGACGGCCACCGGTGGGCACGTAGAGCACCGCACCGACGAAGGCGATCACGGCGATAATGATGTTTACGTACAGACACCACCGCCACGACAGGCCCTGCGTCAGGACGCCGCCCAGCAGCAGCCCCAACGCCCCGCCCATACCCGAGACCGCACCGAAGATCCCGAATGCGCGACCACGCTCATTCGCGTCGTCTGCGAACGTCACCGACAGCAACGACAGCGCCGCCGGCGCGAGCGCCGCAGCGAACGCCCCCTGGGCGACACGCGCGGCCAGCAGCATCACGAACCCGTTCGCGGCGCCACCGACCGCCGACGCGACGGCGAACCCGCCGACGCCGACGAGGAACATCCGCTTCCGCCCGAAGAAGTCCGAGAGCCGGCCGCCGAGCAGCAGGAGGCTGCCGAAGGCCAGCGCGTACCCGGTCACCACCCATTGCCGGTCGTCGGTGGAGAATCCAAGGTCATGCTGGGCGGTCGGCAAGGCGATGTTCACGATCGTGCCGTCCAGGATATCCATGAGCTGGGCGAGACTGAGGACGACGAGCGCGATCCATCTGTTGGCAATGCGGGGTTCGCTGCGCGCAGCACCATCGCCCCCGTCCCGGACCGCAGACCGGGGAGTCGTCCGAGCGGACGCTACGGGTGATCGATCAACAGCCATGGTGACCCTCCTGTCGTGAGCGGCGGGGTGTCGAAACGTGCGGGGCATGAAGCAGAGCGGTCAGGTCGCGCCTCGAGTGCGGCGAACCCGCCGGTGAGGAAGATGGCGCGCCGGACGTCGTCGGCCACGCGTGCGACGCCGTGCCTGCGGAAGCGGGCGTTCTTGGCCGTTCGGGGCGGGCAGCGTCGTCGGCATACCCGCGCCGTGGGCACCAAAGCTCCCGGTGAGCGGGTGGGCCCTGCTCGCGAGATCCCGTTCCACTTCCCCAATCACCCCCCATATCCTTCACAGACCGTAAATATACTGAGTCCGTATCTGTATGTCAACCGTAGCTAAGATAGGCTGGGGTCATGTCAGGACCAGCGGTCAACGACGCCGCACAGCGCACGCCGTCACTGCCGGCGGATGACCGGATCGTCCTGCGGGTCGGTCTAGGTCTTGTCGAGCCCGACCGGCAGGTCCCGGGAGAGGGTCTACGGCAGCGTAAGAAGCGGCTAACCCGTCAGCTCCTCTCGGACACGGCCACCGAGATGTTCGTCGCCCGAGGCTTCGACGAGGTAACGATCGCCGACATAGCAGCCGCCTGCGACGTGTCGGAGAAGACCGTCTGGAACTACTTCCCGGCCAAGGAGACCCTGCTCCTCGACGTCGAGGACGCCACCGCCGACGCCATCCGCCGCGAAATCGGCAACGGTGGGCCGCCCGTCGAGGCGATGCTACGAGTCCTCGACTCCGACCTTGAGCAGGTGACCGACTATCTGGCGGCTGACCAGCCGGCCGCCACGCGGATGATCCATCGATTCAACGAACTCGTTGATTCCGTGCCAAGCCTGCGCAGCTACCACCGCGACATGATGGACCGCCTCGTCGACGCCACCGCCGACGCCGTCGCCGACAGCCTGGGCGCTGCACTGGACGACCCCGAGGTGCAGATCGCCGCCACGTCCCTCATAGGCCTGTTCCGGGTGCAGCTCCGCGCCATCAGGCGGCTGGCCGACGGCACCACGCAACCTCACGAACTGCAACAAAGAGTCAGAAGCGAGGTGCGCCGCGCCGCGACGGTCATCAACCGGGGACTACGCACCGGATGACCTAACGGCCCCATTTCACCCCGCCCTCGGGCTCGTGCCTGAACCTGGTCGAGGTCTGGTTCGGCATCATCGAACGCCAGGCGATCCACCGCGGCACCTTCACATCGGTGCGCGACCTCAACGCCAAGATCCGCGCCTTCGTGACGGCTGGAACGACCGCTGCCACCCCTTGGTGTGGACCAAGACACCCGACGAAATTCTCAAGAAGGCTACCGTCAGACCACTTCAAACACGGACCACTAGTGTGCCGCGCCGGAGATTCGTGTTAGAAGTCGTCCGATCGAGTCGAGGATCTGTTCGGCGGTCTTGGTCCAGATGAATGGTTTGGGGTCGTCGTTCCAGGCGGTGGCCCAGGTGCGGATGTCGGCTTCGAGGGCGGGGACGGAGGTGTGGCTGCCTCGGCGGATGAGTTCATCGGTGATGAAGTGAGTGTGCCAGCCTGAAGTGGCCCCACTTGGAGCGGTAGTGATGGCTTGGATTCCAGCGAACGACGCAACACCGAGGGTGTTGGAGGTCGTCATGGAGGACAGCAGGAGCAGCGGGGGTGGGCGGCCAGCCAGGTGTTGATGGCCGCGGTCTTGTGGGTGCCGTAGTTGTCACAGACCAGGTGCACGTCCAGGTCGTCGGGACTTCGGTGTCGATCTTGGTCAGGAACTGCTTGAACTCGATCGCCCGGTGCCGGCGGTGGATGGAGGCGATGACGGTGCCGTCGGCGATGTTGGAACGCGGCGAACAGGCTGGTCACGCCGTGCCGGACGTAGTCGTGGGTGCGCCGCTCGGGCATGCCGGGCATCATCGGCAGTACCGGGCTGCTGCGGGCCAGGGCCTTGACCTGGCTCTTCCCCCCCGCAAGCGGGAGGTGCCCCCAGTCCACGCAGAGCACGACCGCGCTTTCGGGTGGGTCCAAGTGGAGGCCGACCACGTCATAGACCTTCTCCAGGGACATCGGGTCCGTGGACAGCTTGAACGAATCGGCCCCGGTGCGGCTTGAGCTCGAAGGCCTTCCAGATCCGCCCGATCGTGGTCTTGGACAGGCCGGACCGCTTGGCCATCGCTGCCCGCGACCAGTGCGTCACATTGTTAGGCGTCTCCTCCAAGGTGGCGACCACGACCGCCTCCACCTGATCGACGCTGATCGAAGTCGGCCGTCCCGGCCGCGGTTCGTCGACCAGACCGTCCAGACGTAGCGCCACGAATCGGCGACGCCATTTGCCCACCGTAGCCTCCGCGCAGTTCAACTGTGCCGCAACGCTTTTATTGTCCGCCCCCGCCGCGCACCGAAGCACGATCCGGGACCGCAGCGCCAAAGCCTGAGACCACTTCGCCCGGCGCGACCAGCGAAGCAACTGCTCACGCTCATCCTGCGTCAGCGTCAACTCGGCCTTGGGCCGTCCCGTTCTCGCCATGCCACCAAACTACTACTTATACAACGGATTAACGGTCCGCCACACTAGTGGTCACGCCCGTTAGTTCGTCGGGGGTCATGCTGGGATTCGCTCGATGAGTCGGTTCAGGTCGGCGCGGCCGAAGCGCCAGTCGAAGGGGCGTGCTGCGTTGTTGTACCGATGCTCGAACGCGCTGATCTTTCCGGCGAGGTTGTCGAGGTCGGTGAAGTCGTCCGGGGTGAGTAGTTTGCGTTGGACGACGGAGAAGTAGATCTCGACCTGGTTGAGCCACGATGCGTGCACCGGCAGGTGGATCATCCGCGGGTTAGGGAATGCGTCGGACAGGCGTGCGGCGGCGGTCCAGCCGCGATGCGAGGAGCCGTTGTCGACGATCCAGAACACCCGCCGCGCCCTGGCGTTTGGCTTGCTGGTCATGACCTTCTCGACCAGTTGGGTGAACGGGGCGATGCCGGTGGTCTCGGCGCAGTGCCCGATCACCCGGGCGCGGTGTACGTCATAGGCGGCGAGGTAGGCCAGGGTGCCGTGCCGACGGTACTCGGACTCTCCACCCGCATCGGCCGGCGATCGGGTCGGGCTGGTGCGCTTGGGTGGATGCGGCTGCGGGCCTGCACGCCCGGCTTCTCATCGGCGCTGAGGACGAAGTCGTTCTCAGTCAGCGGTTCTCCGTCGAACACCCGCGCGTACAGATCCAGGGCGCGAGCGGCCTTGACGACGAAGTCCGGGTCGCGCGGGAAGATCCACGAGCGGTGCTGCCACGGCTTGAGCGCGTCGCCGGCCAGCCAACGGCGCACCGTCGACGCCGACACCGATGTGACGATGCGGCGACTGATAGCCTCGGCCGCCAACTCCGGACACGACCAGCGCGCCAGCGGCGTATCCGAGTCGGCAGGGAGCTCGCACGCCAGCGCCTTCACCTCAGCCACCACCGTGGCGGCGAACCGGCGCGGCCGGCCTGGGCGAGACCGATCCCGAAGACCGTCCAGCCCGTGCTGGCTGAACCGGCGCCGCCACTTCCGCACGGTGTCGTCGGTGACCCCCAGGCTGCGGGCAATGGCGTTCGACGCGCCACCGGCGGCGGCCAACACGATCCGGGCACGCAGCACGTCGCGGTGTTCACCGCTGTCTCGACGAGCTCGGGCCAGCAGCAGTCGTCGCTGGCCGGCACAAAGAACGATCTGGTGCGCACTCAACACAGGCATGGTCTTGTTTGTCACTGGCCGGTTCCACGATCGGCGCCGACACGCCGAGCAGCGCCGTTCAAGCATCATGGGTGCCGTGGCCACGCCCCCGGACTCGACGAAGAACTCCCTGCGATACCGACTGATCATGCACACCCGCGAACGCTGGCCACAGCTGGTTGACCTGGCCATCCGTCATCGCGGCCAATTCGTTTACGTCGACGGGCAACTCCCCGATGGCACCACACAGCCCCTGTTCCGCTTACGCTACAGCGGCTCGGCCAACAGCTGGGGCTTCGCGATCCACCTAGCCAGCCGCGACGGCTACCAAGACGCGGTCCTCCCCAGCGGATACCCCGTTGGCACACCGGAAGAAGCCCTCGACTGCGCGTGCGGCCTCTACCTCAACGACCCCGCCGCCTGGATACCACCCCCGACGAACTAACGGGCGTGACCACTAGTGTCGCGTGAACGATGATCTTTGACCGCTGGTTGCCTTCTCGAGGATCTGGTCGGCGGTCTTGGTCCAGGTGAACGGTTGGCAGCGTTCGTTCCAGCCGTCGATGTAGGTCTCGATCGCGGCGATGAGGTCCTTGACGCTGGTGAAGGTGCCGCGGCGGATGGCCTGGCGGGTGATGATTCCGAAGAAGATCTCGACCATGTTCAGCCACGAGCCCGAGGTCGGGGTGAAGTGCATCGTGATCCGCGGGTTGCGGGCCAGCCACGCCTGAACGGTGGGGTGCTTGTGGGTGGCGTAGTTGTCCACGACGTCCATGACCAGGTGCAGCTTCACCCGCGGGTAGGCCTTGGCAACCTGCTTGAGGAAGCGCAGGAACTCGTCGCTGCGGTGTCGCGGGTAGCAGGCGTCGGTGACCTTCCCCGTCGCGATCTCCAAGGCAGCGAACAAGGTGGTGGTGCCGTGCCGGACGTAGTCGTGGGTGGCCTTCTCCGGCAGGCCGGGCCGCATCGGCAGGATCGGCGCGGTGCGATCCAGGGCCTGGATCTGGCTCTTCTCGTCGATCGAGAGGACTACCGCCTTCTCCGGCGGGGCCAGATACAGGCCGACGACGTCGCGGACTGTTGACGGCCACGAGAAACTGCCCGGAGGCGGCCATATAACTGCCCGGTAGCGGCCACGAAAAGTGCCCACTGGCGGTCACGGGATCTGCCCGACACGAAGTTCGTCGGCCTCACCACGTCCGGTGGTTGAGGCCCCTCCTGGGGTGCGCTGGCGGTGCTGAAGCGCCGACCGCCCCAGGAGGGACACCGTGAAGTCTGCCGAGGAGATCATGAACATGTTGGAAGCATTCGACCTGACGGGGTCGTTGCGCGATGCCGGGGAGCTGTCCGGGGTCTCGCACCACACCGTCGGTAGGTACGTCGCCGCCCGCGAAGCGGGCGCCTTGTCCGACCGTCCCGCCGCGAGACCGCAGCTGATCGACGAGTTCCTGCCGAAGATCGAGGAGTGGATCGACCGGTCGAAAGGCAAGCTGCGCGCGGACCGCGCCCACGAGAAGCTGCTCGCGCTGGGCTATTCCGGTTCCGAGCGCACGACCCGCCGCGCGGTCGCGGCGGTGAAGAGGGACTACCGCCGCCGCCGGGTCCGCGTGCACCGGCCGTGGGTGACGGAGCCGGGGATGTGGCTGCAGTACGACTTCGGCGACGGCCCCGTCATCGACGGCGTCAAGACCACCCTGTTCATCGCCTGGTTGGCGTGGTCGAGGTTCCGCGTCGTCCTGCCGATCCGGGACAAGACGATGCCATCCGTGATGGCCGCGCTCGACGTCACGCTGCGCCGGCTCGGTGGGGCCCCGACGTATGTCCTGACGGACAACGAGAAGACCGTCACGACCGAGCACATCGCGGGGATGCCGGTGCGTAACACCGGGATCGTCGCGTTCGCCCGGCACTACGGCGTCACCATCCACACCTGCGTTCCCGCGGATCCGGCGTCGAAGGGTGGGTCGGAGTCGTCGGTGAAGATCGCCAAGGCTGACCTGGTCCCCAGGGACACGAACCTGCGCGAGCAGTACGCGTCGTTCGCCGAGCTCGAGGCTGCGTGCGAGCAGTTCTGTGACCACGTCAACGCCCGGGTGCACCGGGTCACCCGCCGGGCACCGGTGGATATGCTCGCCGAGGAGCTCGCCCGGCTGCACCCGATCCCGTTGACTCCGCACACCGTCGCGTTCGGGGTGACCCGCACGGTGCCGGCGACCACGCCGATGGTCTCGTTCGAGGGTGGGCAGTACTCCGTCCCGGCCCGGCTGCTCGGTCAGACCGTGTGGGTCCGCGTCCACGGGCACGGGGCCGACGAGATGATCGTGCTCGTACACGTCGCCCCTTCCGGGCCCGTCGAGGTCGCCCGTCACGCCCGGGCCACGCCGGGCAGCCCGAAGATCAACGACGACCACTTCCCCCACGCTCCGGTCGGGGCGCTCGAGCGGAAACCGTTGGCGCGTACCACGGCTGAGGTCGAGTTCCTCGCTATCGGTGACGGCGCCCGGCTGTGGCTGAGCGAGGCCGCGGCCGCGGGGACGACGAAGATCCGGGTCAAGATGGCCCAAGCCGTGACCCTGGCCAAGCTGTTCGACACCAAGGATGTCGACTGGGCGCTGGGGCACGCCGCGGTGCACGCCCGGTTCGCCGAGGCCGACCTCGCCTCGATCCTCGACCACCACCAGCACGCCACGAGAAGCGACGCGGTCAGCCGCGCCGGGGAAGACGGGTCCCTGACCCAAGGCACCGCCGGCTGGGCCGCCCTCGGCGCTGCCCCGACCCCGACCCCGACCCCGGAGACATCGACGGCGCCGGCGCCGGGCAGCGACCCCGCAGTCACGGTCAGCGACCGTCGACCGGAGGTGATCTCGTGAGCCCGGCAGCGAAGGCACCCGCGGTGGCGGTCCCGGTTCTCGGGGTCCCGGCCCCACCGCCGCTGCCCGACGACCTCGAGGCACTGCTGCGGCGGCTACGGCTACCGCACATCCGCCGCCACGCCCCCGAGGTCGTCGCCACGGCGAAGGCCCAACGATGGGAACCCGTCGAGGTCCTGCGCGCCCTGCTCGGTGAAGAGGCCGCCGGCCGGGAACGATCCGCCCTCGCCACCCGCCGGGCCACTGCCGGGTTCCCCACCGGCAAGACGTTCGACGTGTGGGACCCGCAGGCCTCATCCATCCCCGCCCCGACCCAGCAAGCCCTACGCACCCTGGAGTGGGTCCACCGCCGGGAGAACCTCGTCGTGTGCGGGCCCTCCGGCACGGGCAAGACGTTCCTGCTCGAGGCCCTGGGCCAACAGGCCGTGGAGCAAGGGCTCAAGGTCGCCTGGTTCACCCTCGAAGACCTCGGGATCCTCCTGCGCCGACACCGCGCCGACGACACCGTCACCCGCGCCATCGCCCGGGTGCTGCGCGCGGACGTCGTCGTCGTCGACGACATCGGCCTGCTGCCCGTGGCACACGACGCCGCCGAGGGCCTGTACCGGCTCTTCGATGCCGCGTACGAGAAGCGGTCCATCGCGATCAGCTCGAACCTGCACCCCGCGTCCTTCGACGAGCTGATGCCCAAGACCCTCGCGACCGCAACCGTCGACCGGCTCCTGCACCACGCCCACATCTGTCAGACCACCGGCGACAGCGTCCGCCTGACCCAAGCCCTCGCCGGACAGGGGGTGAGCCCCTTGACCTGACCCCACCACCCAAGCCGAGGTGGCCAGCACTGGGCAGATCCCATGGCCACCACCGGGCAGTTCTCGTGACCGTCACCGGGCAGGTCTCACGACCGCCCCTGGGCAGATCTCAATGGCCCTTGACAGCGGACCTTGGCCTCCAGCTGCGGATCGGTGGAGAACTTGAACGTCTCACGCCGCCACGGCTGAAGACCCCACTTACGCCAGATCCTGGCGACCCACACATTCGAGATCACCGTGCCCTGCCCGCTGAGGTGATCGGCCAGCAGCCTCGACGACCAATGCGTCACACCCAGCTTCTCCGGCGGCGGCTCCAGCGTCGCCAGCACCACCGCGACCTCGTCGACCTGCGCCGGCCGACCAGGCTTCGGCAGATCCTCCAGGCCAGCAATACCGGCGGCGGCGTAGCGCTTCTTCCATGCGATCACCGTCGGCTTAGACACCCCGACCCGCTCCACGATCTCATTCGTGCCGACCCCCAGATCGGCCAACAACACGATCCGCGCCCGCTGCGCCAAGCCGGCCCGCAACGACGGACTGCGCGCCCAGCGAACCAGCTCAGCACGGTCCTCGGCGGGCATCGACACAACCACAGCCAACGATATACACCATGCTAACCCGAAGTCAAGTTACTTCCTTCACGCGACACTAGGTCAGCACCGTCTTGGCCGGGGCGCCGTTACGAATGTTCACTCCGCCCCGTCGGCCGGCGGGGGTGCTTGTCGTAGCCCAGGTGCTGTGCCATCTCCTCCTCCAGCGCCGCCGACTCCAGGACCGCGGCGGTGATGGTCCTCAGCAGCCCCCCGGGCCGGTCAAGTCCTCACCGCGGGCGCGGGCGGTCCCTACCAGCTGCCGCACCGCCTCACCCGGCGCCGCGGCCTTCTTCGCAGCCTTCTTCTCCAACGGGCTCACGCCCACCGGTGTGTCGGTCATCGTTGACCAGCCTGGCCCCGACCCAGTCGGCGTGCCATCCAGAAACACCGCACCCTTCAGAGGACAGTCGCGAACTCATTCCTCTGGGTGGGGACGTTACGCGTCCGAAGGGCGCTATTCGGCTTTGAGGACGGAAAAGCCGCCGTCGACCGTGAGAGCGTGTCCGGTGATGAAGCTGGCTTCGTCGCTGAGGAGGAAGCGGACTGCTGAAGCGACCTCCGCAGGGGTTCCCATCCGTTTCATGGCGGCCCAGCCGGCCGCGACGGCGTCGTCGACAAGCCCTAAACGTGCGACTTCGATCATCATCGGGGTCTGGATGTAACCCGGCGTGACAGCGTTGACCCGGATATTGAGCGGGGCCCATTCCACGGCTAGCGTCTTCGTGATCGAGTGGATGGCGGCCTTGCCTGCCGCGTAGGCGATTCGTCGTGGGTGGCCGAACAGTCCTGCTATGGAGCCGAAAGTGACGATGGCCCCCGGGTCTCCACCAAGGTGACGTGCGAACGCCTGGCACCACAACAGGGTGCCGTCGACGTGCACACTCATCACATGGCGGAACTTGTCGATGGGCATGTCAATGCTCGCGTCGTTGTGCACGATGCCAGCGGCGGCCACCAGAGTGTCGATGGATGGCTGACTGATCAAGTCAATGACTCTGAAGACAGAGTCCGGGTCGGTGACGTCGCACGAGTACAAGCCGACGCGCGAGCAGTATTCCAACAATAGTTCTGGGACCTCGTCCACCGTGAGGTCGACGAGGGCCACCTGTCGGCTCGGGTCCTTCTGCAGCAGGGTCAGAGCGATCTCGGCCCCGATACCGCCGGTTCCGCCCGTGATGATAGTAGTCGGCATGTGTTGTTCTCCTCACGCCTTCCAAACCGTTTTGATGTTGCAAAATTCGCGGATGCCGAGCGCGGCGAGCTCTCGGCCGTGCCCTGAGTTTTTGACGCCGCCAAACGGCAGTTCCGGGTAAGAGGTGGTCATGCCGTTGATGAAGACGGCGCCCGCGTCGATCAGATCAACAAACTGATCTTGTTCTTCGACCGCCTGCGTCCAGGCGTTGGCGCCGAGTCCGAAGGTGGTGGCGTTGGCTACCTCGATGGCCTCGTCGAGGTTGTCGACTTCGATCACCGCCGCGATCGGGCCGAAGGCCTCTTCTCGGTAGATCCTCATGGAAGGGGTAACACCGGCAAGAACGGTGGGGGGGTAGAACCACCCGGGTGATCCGTCGGCCTTCCCGCCGAGCAGGACGTCAGCGCCATGGGCGACCGCGTCATCGACGAGGTCTTGCAGCTCCGTGCTTGCGGTCGGCGTAGCGAGCGGTCCCATCTGCGTCTGCTCTTGCAGTGGGTCGCCTATGACGAGAGCAGCTGCTTGGGCAACGAAGGCGCTCATGAACCGCTTGTAGCAGTCCCGATGGATGATGAAGCGTTTGGCGGAGATGCAACTCTGGCCGGAGTTCTGAAACCGGGAGGTCGCTCCGACTCTGGCTGCTTCATTGATGTCGGCGGACGGCATCACGATGAACGGGTCGCTTCCGCCGAGCTCGAGCACCACCTTCTTGATGGCTTGGCCAGCGGCAGCGCCAACCGCGCGGCCGGCCGCCTCGGAGCCGGTGATGGTGACGGCTGCTACCCGGTGGTCGGCAATCAGCGGCGCAACGTCGCGGCCCTCTACGAGCAGCACTTCGAAAGCCCCGTCCGGGAAACCGGCGTCGTGGAACACGGCCTGCATAGCCAGCGCACAACCGGGGACGTTGGAGGCGTGCTTGAGCAAGACGGTATTACCGGCCATCAACGCCGGTGCAGCGAACCGTAGCGCCTGCCAGAACGGGTAGTTCCACGGCATCACCGCCAGGACGGGGCCAAGTGGTTGCCACCGGACCAGCGCGGTTCTGGCGCCGACAGCGTCGGACTGAACGGGTTCGTCGGCAAGGAACGTCTCCGCTCGGTCGGCGTAGAAGCGACAAACTTTGGCGCACTTGAGCACTTCGGCGCGGCCCGCGGAGACGGGCTTACCCATCTCTTGGCTGGCGAGCTCCGCGAGGTCGTTAACTCGCTGCTCCAGTAGGTTTGCAGCGGCGAGCAGGTGTGTGCGGCGGGCGTTGATGGGGGTCGCCCGCCACTTCGCGTAAGCCTCAGTGGCCCGAGTCAGGGCCTCGTCAACCTGGTTCCCGGTAAGTGGCTCGTAGGTGCGCCAGGTCTCTCCGGTGGCGGGGTTGGTGCTAGCGATCGGCACGTCAGGCCTTGGCTGCCTGCGTCGGTTCCCACGTCTCGTAGAACGACCGTTCCCGCGATTCCAACAGCGGGATGGCTTCGCCGAAACCGAATCGCTGGAAGTGCTCCGACTGCCCGTGGGCTTCGTAAGCGCTCTTGTCGGTGTACTGCTCGTAGAAGAAGAACCTGCGGGGATCCTCGGGGTCACGATGCGGCTGGTACAGAAGGATGCCGGGTTCATTGCGGGAGGGTTCGACCAGCTCGGTGACCGCGCTGGCGACATTGTCCTCCTCGCCCTCCTTGGCGGTCCATACGGCGGTGACGACGAAAGCCATGGTTATGCTCCTTTCTCCCCGACCGTGTTGGCGAGGATGCCGATTCCTTTGATTTCCAGCTCGATCCGGTCGCCCGGTTTAATCCAACGGTCCATCTCCAGGCCTGATCCACCGCTGGCAGTGCCCGATCCGAGCACCTCCCCAGCTCGCAGGGTCTGGGACTGGGAGGCGTAGGCGATCAGCTGGTCGAAGCCGTGCTGCATAGTGGCGGAGTTGTCGCGGCCCCACTCCTCTCCGTTGACGCGCACACACATGTCGACCTGGGTCCCGTCCAGTTCGTCAGTAGTGACGATGCACGGCCCGAGGACGTTCGACCCGTCCCAGTCCTTGGCCTTGGCCGGCCCTAACGCCAGGGGCAGCTCGCGGGTCTGCACGTCGCGGGCGGACACGTCGTTCCAGATCGTCCAGCCGAACACGTGGTCCAGCGCCCGGCTTACAGGGATGTCGCGCCCGGCGGTACCAATGACACAGGCCAGTTCCAGCTCATGGTCCAGCTTGTCGGTGAACGAGGGCCAGGGGATGGTCTCCTCCGGTCCGATGACGGTGTCGGGCATACCCTTGTAGTAGGCGGGAACCGTCCAGAACTCACTGGGAATGTCCCTTCCGAGCCGGCTCAACGCGTTGTCCAGATGGCCCTTGAACTGCAGGAAGTCCCGCATCGTCCGCGGCCGAAGCGGCGCGAGCAGCCGTACCGGGGTGCCGACAGATCGGTACCAGGAGTGCGGGGCGCCGGCCTCGATGAACGCGATCATGTCGCCGTCGAAGTCGAGGTCGACGACCTCTTCGTCAACGATCGCGCCCACGCGGGGCCCTGCCGTGGCCTGGTAGGTGACGTACTTCATCTCATCCGCCGGCGCCGACGAAAGTGTGCCGCATCGTGCCGAGGCCGGCGATACTGCTCTCGAGGACTTCCCCGGGCTGAAGGAACCGCGGGGGTTCGCGAACGGCCCCGACGCCCGCCGGGGTGCCGGTGAAGATCACATCGCCAGGTAGCAGTGGACAGATCGAGGACAGCTTCTCGATGAGCACGGGGATGGGGAAGATCATCTGAGAGGTCCGCGACGACTGGACGATCTCACCGTCGATGCGGGCCTCGATGGCCAGGTCGTCCTTGCTGTCGAGCTCGTCGACCGTCACGAGGTTCGGGCCGATGGGGGAGAAGCCGGGGAACGACTTGCCGAGGGAGAACTGCGGCACCGGCGGGCGCAGCTGGACGGTCCGCTCACTGAGGTCCTGTCCCACCGCTAGACCGGCAACGTGGCCCCACGCCTGGTCCTCGGCGACCCTATAGGCGCGTCGGCCGATGACCGCGACCATCTCAACCTCCCAGTCGACGGTCCCGCTGGGCAAGGTGATGGTGGTGTAGGGGCCGGTGATCGAGGTGGGGAACTTGGTGAAGGTGGCCGGGAAGGTGGGCTCGTCCAGGGACGACTCCGCGGCATGCGCCCGGTAGTTCAGTCCGATGGCGAACACCTGCCGAGGGCGGGGAGCAGGGGCCTGCAGGGTGTCGGTCGCAACCGGGACGTACTCACCTGTGGCGGTCGCCGCCCAGGCGCGGAACTCGTCCCATCGCTCGTAGATGTCCTGGGGGTCGGCGCCGAAGATCCCTGAGCTGGCCTTCTCCACATCGAGCCCGCCGTGACCGTTCATCAGCGTTAAACGACCCGCGTCGTTCGCGATCCGCATGCTTCTCTCCTGCGCTTGTCGTGATGAGAACCGATCCGAACGTATCAGCGACGAGACGATAACTGAAGAGATAATCGATCTGGACATTTTGAATCGATCCTGTCAGAGTGTGGGCGTGCCGACGGTGCTGCCTGCCTCTGTCGACGTCGATATTCGCGTCGACGTCGATGTCGTCGTGGTGGGCGGTGGGCCGACCGGCCTGACGGCAGCTGCCCTGCTCGGGCGGCTGGGCCACCGCGTCCTGGTGCTGGAGAAGCATGCGGCCGCGTACGCTCTGCCGCGGGCTGGCCACGTCGACCACGAGGCGGTGCGCATCCTGCAAGCGGCGCACGCGCACCACGAGCTGCTCTCCGACGCGACCCCCTACGGGGACTACAGCTGGTACGACAGCGACGGGGTGCTGCTCTTCGCGCTGGACTTCGGGAAGCGTTCGCTCTCGCACTGGTACACCGACTACACGATCTACCAACCTACGCTCGAGGCGGGGCTGCTGCGGGCGGTAGCCGCACTAGGCGAGCGGGTCAACGTCCGATACGGCACCGAGGCCCTGGAGGTCAGGAACCACGACGGACATGTCGAGGTGGTCACCTGGTCTCGGTCTGACCCGGCCGCCACCACGTCGGTGAAAGCGCGCTGGGCCATCGCAGCCGACGGGGCCCGCAGCCGGGTACGGGAGTCCTTTGGCGTCACGCGCTCAGACCTGGGTTTCGAGGAGCGCTGGCTTATTGTCGACGCCGAGGTAAAGCGACGGTGGCCGGGTCAGGGCCATGGCGCGCAGTACTGCGACTGGCGGCGCCCCGCGTTCGAGACACCACTGGGCAAGCGACATCACCGCTGGGAGTGGTGCCTCCTGGACGGGGAGGCTGTTGGCGAGTTCGAGCAGGCGAAGACTGCGTGGCGGTTGCTGGGCGATCGCGGGGTGACCCCCAGCGAGGTACAGCTCGTCCGTCAACAGGTCTACAGGTTCGAAGCACGAACCGCCCAGCGGTGGCGTGTGGGCCGGGTGCTGCTGGCCGGTGACGCCGCCCACACCATGCCGCCGTTCATGGGTCAAGGCATGTGCTCTGGCCTGCGAGACGCGGCGAACCTGGCCTGGAAGCTTGACCTCGTGCTGGGCGGCGTCGCAGGTCCCCAGCTGCTGGACTCGTATGAGGAGGAGCGGCGCCCTCACGTGGAGGCCTGGACTCGCATCTCTAAGGACGCTGGCCAGATCTCCTGCGTCACGGATCCCACGGCGGCTCGGCAGCGGGATGCGCGTCTGCGGTCCGGGCCGGCCCCCCTGCCGCCGTTCCCCCGCCTTACCGGCAGCCTCTTCGTGGCGTCGCCATTAAGCGGGACGCTGTTTCCGCAGGCGCCGGTGTCGGTCGACGGCCGTGAGGAGCTCTTCGACGACATCGTGGAGCCGGACCTGCTGCTCGTTGAAGCGGTCCCGGCTGGGTTACGGGTCATGCCCCTGTTGCGGTCGGGCCAGTTCACCCACCCGACATTGGTCAGGGACGTGACGGGTGCGTACGCGCGATACTTCGCCGACGCGCAGGTCCGCGCTGTCGTGCTGCGGCCGGACAGGTATGTCGCCGGCTCGGCGCGCTCGTCGGCAGACGCCGGCATCGTGTCTCGAGACGTGCTGACTCAGCTACGGCGCAGCCGTGGCGTCGAGCTGGAGACCGCTCATGGTTGAGGTAGCGGAGCTTGACTGCCGGGTCCTCGCCGATGGGCTGACGTACCCCGAGTCTCCTCGGTACTACAACGGGCTGATCTACCTCTGCGACGTGCACGCCTACCAGGTCCTGTCGGTGACTCTCGCCGGTACGGTGCGCGCGCACCGCCGGCTGCCGGGGCGTCCCGCCGGCCTAGGCATGCTGCCGGATGGGCGGCTTGCGGTCGCCACCGCGCTGGACCACCGGGTTGTTGCGCTGACCGCCGGCCCTGGGGGGGACCAGATACACGCCGACCTCAGCCCGATGGTAACGGGACTTCTGAACGACATGATCATCGACGGGGCCGGCCGCTGCTGGGTGGGTGACACCGGACACCTGTTAGGTCAACCCTCCCAGCCCGGCCGGCTGATCCGGGTCGACCCTGACGGGACCGCCAACGTCGCCGCGGAGGACGTCGCGTTCCCGAACGGGCTGGTTCTCCTTCCGGATGGAAGCCGGCTGCTGGTGGCCGAAACATTTGGGCGCTGCATCACCAGCTTTCAGGTCACCGCTTCCGGTGATCTGGCGAGGCGGAGCGTGCTGTGCCATTTGGACGGCATCCCGGACGGGATGTGTCTGGACGCCTCGGGGCGGGTGTGGGTGGCCATGCCCGAACTCGAGCGCCTTGACGTCATCGACCGGGACGGGGTGCACGTGGGGAGTTACACGACGCCGGGCTGGCGTGCGGTGGCCTGCAACTTCGTGGGCCCGGACCGCTCGCAACTACTCGTCTGCCTGTCCCAGCAAGACCAGTCCACCCGGCGCGGACGACTGGTTGTCGCCCACTCCGGTACCCGCGGCGCCGGAGTGCCCTGACCGAAGGAGAGCATCGTGAACGTTGTCTGGATCAGTGGTGCCTCCAGCGGCATCGGGCAGGCATGTCTAGCTCAGCTGCCGGCCGACTTCGACGAGGTGGTGACCATCGCGCGTCGCCCTGCCGTTCGAGGACGACAGCTGCTGCTCGACCTGTCCGACCCTGGCAGCTGGGAGACTGTTGCCGGCGACTTCTCGACCGTGCTCGGTCGCGGCGACATCACTGGAGCCACCTTCCTCCACCTGGCCGGTACCGTCGCGCCGCTGGGAGCCGCGGTCCACGCGGACCGTGCGGAATACACGTCGGCGTTCCTGCTGAACGCCGGTTCCACCATCGTCCTCGGTCAGGCCTTCGCAGCCGCCTGCGTGCGTCACCAGGTGCCCGCCACCCTGGTGGTTGCCTCATCACCCGCGGCTTCCGACGTGGTCGAGGGCCTTTCGCACTACGGTGCAGCAAAGGCAGCCGTCGAACACTGGCTACGTATCGTCGCCGCCGAGGTAGCCCAAGCGAACATCCCCTTGCGGGTACTCGCCGTGGTGCCGCAGGCGGTGGACACCCCCATGGTGCGCGGCGTGATGGAAGCCGATCCGAGCCAGGTCACCCTGTCCGGCCATTTCGCCGAGCTCGCCCGAGCCAACAAGATGGCCACCCCACGGACCGCCGCGCAACACATTTGGGCCGCCATCGCAGACCCCAATTCACTCTCAGTGGTGCCGGTCGGTGCGACTGGTGCCTAGTTGTGACTGACAGACCCACACATGCGCTTGGCGCACCCCCGCTGAACAACTCCTCAGAAAGGTCACCGTGTCAACTTCGCCCCTAAGCCGTGCAGCCGTCGGCTGTCTTGCCTTGCTGGCTCTTGCCGCCTGTAGCGGCGGAGGCGGTCAAGCAGCTGAGCCCGCATCGCCACTCGTGATCGGGGCGTCGCTGTCGGTCACCGGTCCGCTCGGCTCGATCGGAGGACCACAGAAGGAGGGCTACGAACGACTCGTCCAAGACATCAACGCCCAGGGCGGGGTCCAGGTCGACGGCGCCAAGCGGATGCTGAAGCTGGTGGTCCTGGACAACCGCAGCGACGCCGGGGCCGCCAGCCAGCAGGCGAACGAGCTCATCCTCAACAACTCAGCGGCGCTCCTGCTAGGCGGCTGTACCCCGCCGATTAACACCCCGATCGCCCAGACGGCGGAGAAGAACAGGGTTCCCCTCGTCACGTCATGCTTCCCCCTTGGCGCCTTCCGTGGTGCGGCACCCCAAGGCGGCTGGACCTACAGCTGGGACTTCCATTTCGAGGAGACCCAGCAAGCGGAGGTCCTGCTTAAGGCCGCGGACCGCGCCAATACCAACAAGAACGTCGCCATCTTCACCGACAACGAGGCAGACGGCGTCATCCAGCGTCAGCTGTTCAAGTCCGCCGCCGACAAAGCCGGCTACCACGTGGTCGGAGACTATTCCTTCCCAGTCGGCCAGTCCGACTTCTCCTCCTCCGTCGGAGAGGCGAAGGCCAAGGGCGCGGACATCGTCCTCGGCCAAATGATCCCCCCGGACGGAATCGCCCTGTTCAAGCAGATCAAGTCGCTGTCGTACGTGCCCAAGGTGGTCAGCATCGCCAAGGCGGCGGACACCGCAGCCTGGCTGGACGGGCTCGGTACGCTGGGCGACGGCACGGTACACAACGGCTTCTGGCTCCCCAAGCAGAACGACCCGCCCACCCAAGCCTTCATCAAGGCAATGGACGGGAAGTTCAAGGACACCGCCTCACTTGGAATCGCCGCCGCCGCCTACTCCGTAGGGCAGGTCGCCGCCAAGGCGTTGTCCGACGCCGGCTCTACTCAACCGGAGAAGGTCAACGAGGCCGTCGGCAAGGTCAGCGGAACGTTCGTCTTCGGTGACATCAAGTTCGGCGCCGACCACACAGCGGTCACACCCGTTGTGGCGGAGCAGTGGCAAGGCACCGACAGCAAGCAGGTCTTCCCGGAGGCCGCAGGCGTTCAGCTCATCGCCCCACCGACCGGGCTGAAGTGACCCAGCTATGACCGTGGCGCCCGCTCTCTCGCCGGATAGCCCCCGTCCCGGCACTTGCCGGCTAGCGGTGGACGGCGTCACGAAACGCTTCGGAGGCGTCACCGCCGTCGAAGACGTCAGCTTTGATATGGACGCCGGTGCGCTGCTGGGGGTGATCGGTCCCAACGGGGCCGGGAAAAGCACCCTATTAAAGCTCCTTTCCGGGACCCATCAGCCCAGCGACGGGTCAATCCGCTTGGGCGACCACCATGTCGACCAGATGCGACCCGCCGAGGTAGCCAGGTCCGGGATCGCCCTGGCCCATCAGATCCCACGGCCCTTCAAGGGCCTGACTGTTTGGGAGAACGTCACTATCGGCGCAGCAGCCTGCCGGCACCGCCACCAGATCCCGACCGACGACGTCGTCGCCCTGGTCCTCGACCGCTGCGGCCTGGCGACCAAGAGCCGGCAACGAGCCGACGGGCTGAGACTGCTGGACCTCAAACGGCTCGAGCTGGCGCGGGCCCTGTCCACCAGCCCCGACCTGATCCTGCTCGACGAGGTAGCCGCTGGGCTCTCCGGCCGTGAACTCACCCACGTCATCGACCTGATCTCAGGGATCGCCGCCACCGGCACTGGACTGGTCCTGGTCGAGCACGTGGACGGCGTGGTCGCCTCCCTGGTCGACCGGGTGCTGGTCATGGAATGGGGACGCGTCATCGCCGACGGCACCCCGGCAGAAGTGGCCGCAGACCCCAAAGTCCGTGAGGTCTACCTCGGCGACAGCAGCCACCGCCCGCCCACCCGCCGGCGGACGGCGCAAGCCACCGGCAAGCCGCTGCTGACACTCAACGGGGTGCAGGTGCGCTACGGCGACATCACCGCTTTAAACGACATGAACATGAAGGTATGGCCCGGCGAGGTCGTCGCCGTACTCGGCGCTAACGGCGCCGGCAAGTCATCCCTGGCCGCCGCGATCAGCGGAGCCGAACCCTGCCGCGGCGGCGACGTCACCTTCGACGACGAGCCGGTCACCACCCAGCCGGCCTACCAACGAGTACGAAAGGGGATCGCCCACTGCCCCGAGGGCCGCCGCATCTTCGTCGAGCTGTCTATCGAGGAGAACCTCAAGTTGGCCCTGCCGACACGGATGAGGGCCGCCGACGTGCGCGGCCATCTCGACGGCGTCTACGCCATCTTCCCGATGCTGCACCAGATGGCCACCCGCCGGGCCGGCTCCCTCTCCGGCGGCCAACAACAGATGGTCGCCATCGGCCGGGCGCTGATCAACAAACCGCGCCTCGTCGTCCTCGACGAAATCTCTCTCGGGTTGGCACCGGTCGTCATCGACACCCTGTACCAAGCGATTGAGCAGATCAGAGACACCGGCATCGCCGTTGTCATTGTGGAGCAGAACGTGCACCGGTGCTTGACCATCGCCGACCGGGTGTACGTGCTCGACCGCGGCATCGTGTCGTACGCCGGCGACCCCGAGCCGCTGAACGACCCAGGGGTCCTCGAGCGGTTCTACTTTGGCCGCGAGCAAGAGACGACCCTCACCCCCCACCTCGAGGAGACGAAAGGGGTGACCACCACGTGAACGCGGCCACCATCGTCAACGGTCTCCTGCTCGGCGGCTTCTACGCCCTCGCCGCGACGGGCATGTCATTGGTCTTCGGCGTCCTGCGGCTGGTCAACCTCGCCCACGGCGCGATCCTCGGCGCCGGCGCCTACCTGGCCGCGTACGTCGAAGCTCACCTACCGGTGCCCTGGCCGATCGCCGCGCTGGCCGCGATCGTAACCATCGCCGCGCTCGGCTATCTGCTGCAACGTTACCTACTGACGACCATGCTGGTCCGCGGTGAAAACGGCCCACTGGTCGCCACTTTCGGTCTGTCACTCATCATCACCGGACTCGTGACGCTCATCTTCGGCTCCAACCCGGTGACCGTGCCGAACTCGCTCGGTACGGTCGGGTGGAGCATCGCCGGAATTAACGTCCGCGCCGTCTATGTTGTGGCCTTCGTCCTCGGGCTTGCACTGAGCGTCGCCCTCCATCTTCTGCTGACGCGGACCCGGCTGGGCGGCAGCGTCCGGGCGGCCGCCGCGGACCCCCGAACGGCGCAGCTCATGGGCATCGATGTGGACCGCGTCTACGCCTGGGTCTTCGCCACCGCCTCCGCCATTGCCGCGCTGGCCGGGATCCTGGTCGGTGTCGCCTTCAGCGTGGGCCCGACCAGTGGCACCGCCTACCTCTTGATTGCTATGGCGGTCGTGGTGATCGGTGGAGTCGGCAATCTGCTTGGCACCTTCGCGGCCGCCGCGGCCCTCGGCGTCATTCAAACCAGCGTGGCCGCGGTCATGGGGGGCGGCTACCGCGACCTGATCGTCTACCTCGTGTTCTTCCTTGTCCTGGCGGTATTGCCGCAAGGCGTGTTTGGTCGGAGGGCCACATGATTTTTCCTCTTCGCAAACCGGACGGTGGGTGGCGGCCCGCGCTGCCGATGGCACTCGTCCTGGCCATCGCCGCGGCCGGCCTGCTGACCGCCAACCTCGTGGACCGGTACCAACAGAACGTGCTGACCACGATGTTGTGCTACGTGGGCCTCGCCCAGGCGTGGAACCTGCTGGCCGGCTATGGGGGCCTGATCTCCTTGGGGGTCAGCGCCTTTGTTGGCTCCGGTGCCTATGCGGTGGCATTGTTGATGATCCACACCGGTCAACCCATCTGGGTCGCGCTTCTGGCGGCGCTGGTCATCGGGGCTGTAGGCGCGGTGCTGCTGTCCGTGCCGCTGTTGCGGCTTCGGGGCGACTACTTCACGATCGGCACTCTTGCGGCCGCGCTGGCCCTGCAGGCGTGGGCCTTCAACTGGGACCTCGCCGGCGGGTCGATCGGGTTGTCCGTGCCGATCGCGACATCACCCAGCCTTCGCTCCACCTACCTCCTGGCCTGGGTTGTGGGGGGAGTCGTCATGCTGGTGACGGTGTGGGTCGCCTACTCCACCTTCGGGATGCGGCTGAGGGCAATGCGCGACAACGAAGCAGCCGCCGCTGGACTGGGGGTGTCGACGTACCGCTACCAGCTGACAGCGTTCGTGCTGTGTGGCTCCCTCAGCGGCCTCGTGGGCGGCTTGATCGCCTTCCAGCAGATCTCCTTCGAACCGGCCGCGATGCTCGGCCTCGGCTGGTCGATCAATGCCCTGCTGATGGCTGTGGTCGGCGGGATCGGCACCGTAGTGGGGCCGGTGGTGGGAACCGTAGTGGTCTATTACCTGTTGACCCGTCTGTTGGCCAGCTACGACGCGGTCAGCCTGATCGTTGAGGGCGTCTTGCTGGTGGTGATTATCCGGTTCGCGCCGGAAGGGCTGTGGCCGGTAGCGCTCAGGTCGGCGCAAGGGTTGAGAAGACGCACACTGGGGAGACGTCGGGGGGCGGGCGCGTGAGCGTGGACTATGACATTGCCATCGTCGGATACGGCCCGGTCGGCCAGCTGGCCGCCATCCTGTTAGGCCGTTTGGGCTGGAAGGTGCTGGTGGTCGAAAAGTGGCCGGCGTCATTCCGGTCACCTCGCGCGGTTCACTTCGACGACGAGATCGCCCGGATTCTGCAGGACGTGGAGATCCGCCCCGACACGTCACCGGTCATTGACCCGTACGACGACCTGTATGAGTGGCGCAATGCAGCAGGAACCCCGCTGCTGAGGGTGGACTGGCGCGGCCGTGGACTCTCGGGTTGGCATACGTCGAACCACTTCTCGCAACCAGAGCTCGAGGATGCCCTGGATGCTCAGGTGCGCCGGCAGCCAACCGTCACCGTCCAGCGCGGGGTCGAGGCGACCGCGGTGGAGAACTTCGAGGACCGGGTCCTGCTGACCCTTTCCTCCAGCGGTGCGACTGAGCAGGTGGCTGTCCGCTACCTCATCGGATGTGACGGCGCGAACAGCTCCGTGCGCGATCAAATCGGCATCGCCACTCACGATCTGGGGTTCTTCTATGACTGGTTGATTATCGACGTGATCCCATCCCGCCGGATGACGTTCACGCCGGGCGCGTGGCAGCTGTGCGACCCGGCGCGGCCCACCACTGTGACCCCGTCCGGGCCTGGCCGGCGCCGCTGGGAGTTCATGATGTTGCCGGGGGAAGAACCTCAAGAGATGGACTCGCTGGAGACTGCTGTTCGGTTGTTGGAGCCGTGGGGAGTGACCGACAGCAACGCAACCATCGAACGGCACACGACATACCGCTTTCAGGCGCGGTGGGCCGAACAGTGGCGAGAGGGACGAGTGCTGCTAGCCGGTGATGCCGCCCACCAGATGCCACCGTTCGCTGGCCAGGGGATGTGCTCGGGCTTCCGAGACGTTTACAACCTGGCGTGGAAGCTCGACCGCGTCCTAGCCGGGCGATCAGTCGCATCCATCTTGGACAGCTACGGGACGGAGCGCGGCCCGCACGTGCGGGACTTAGTCGAGTACTCGATGATGCTTGGGCGCATCATCTGCGTCACCAATCCGGTGGAGGCGGCGACTAGGGATGCCGAAATGGTCGCCGCCGGAGAAGAGGCGCTGCCGCCCCCGCGCCCGCGGCTGGGAGCGGGGCTGCTGGACGCAGACGACCCGCGGTCCGGGCGGCCGTCCGCCCAAGGCAGGGTTTCTCTCGGCTCCAGGGAAGGCCTTGCCGATGACGTCCTAGGTGGAGGCTGGCGACTGCTCAGCTGGGAGCCGATCGGTCGGCTGGCACTCGCCTCGGCGCTTCCGCTGACGGTGTGGCAGCTGTCAACGGATCCGACGTCACCGTGCGTCATTGACCTCGACGGTAGTTACGCCCGGTGGCGGCAGGACCTGACAGAGCCGGGCCAGGCGCCGCCGGCGGCGGTCCTGGTCCGACCAGACCACTATGTGCACAGCGTCATTAGCCGACCTGGTGATATCCACGCCGTCCTGGCCAATATCGAGCAGAACCTGTGACCGCCGAGGTCGTGCCCGGGTCAGAGTTCCTGACCGGCGTGGCCGAGGGCCGGGATGTGATGCACAGCCAGGTCGGCGGTGCGCGTGATGTGCTCGACCAGCAGCCGTTGGGCGAGCGCCCCGTTGTGCTCCAGAGCCGCCGCCGCGAGGTTTCGGTGTTCCTGAACGACGTCGCGGGACCGTTGCTCGCCCGCTTCGTTCCACCGCCGGTACAGCTCGGCCATGTCAAACAACGAGGCGCACAGGTCGATGAGGATCTCGTTGTCACAGGCGTCCAAGAGGGTGGCATGGAACGCGGCATGCGCAGCGACCCAGTCGCTGTTGAGGGTGGGTTCCTCGTCGCCCAGCCAGATCGGGGTTTTGTCCAGTTGGTGATGGATCGCCAGCACCCGGGACTCCCACTCCAAGTCTCCTTGCTGCACCGAGATGCGCACCGTGTTGCCTTCCACCATGCATCGGGCCTGGACCAGGTGCTGCAGGTGCGCCAACGACAGCGGTGCAACCGAGAACCCCAAGTTGGGCGCGGTCGCCACGAGGCGTTGCTCGACCAGGCGCATCAGCGCCTCCCGCACCACCGACAAGCTGACGTCATACCGCCCGCGCAGCTCCGCGGGCAGCAGCCGGCTACCCGGGGCCACCTCCCCAAGAAGGATGGCGTCCCGCAGCTGCGCGTAAACGTCGGACGTCAAGGTCTGGGCCGTGCCCCGTCGAGCCATGAGTCCACCTTAATCGACCCGGTCGGGTACGACCACTTACTAGTTGTATAATCGATTCCAGTGTCTTAGATCGTTCCTATGAGACGCTGCCTGGGCACCGATTGGAAGGAAGTAACCGTGAGCGTGCATCGCCTGATCGGCATCACCATGGGCGTTCCAAACGTCTCGGTCGTCAAGGCCTACTATGAACAGTTCGGGCTTGCCGCTGACGCCGACGGCGCGCTCAATAGCACTGCGGGCGGGCCGCAACTCAACGTCACTCATGCGGAGCGGCGCCGACTGCTGAATGTTGCTGTCGGCGTTGACGACCCCGACGACGTTGACCGGATCGCCGGTCAACTCACCTCCCTCGGGTTCGCCTTCCAGCACACTGACGACGAGATCACCGCACACGACCCCGGCACCGCCATCAACGTGTCGGTGCGGATCGCGGACCGGATCGCGGTCGCGGCGGACGCGACCGCGGCCCGCCCTGCCAACCGGCGGTCGCCGGCAGTGGAGCGCACCAACGAGGTGCGCCCGCGCAAGCTCGGCCATGTTGTGGTCGGCTCCCTGGACCAAGAGGCAAGCCAGCGGTTCTTCATGGAGGGCATCGGTTTCAAGCTCAGCGACAGCATTCGCGGCGAGGCAGCGTTCCTGCGCTGTTCCACCGACCATCACAACCTGCTGATCTCCAAAGCGCCGGTCCAGTACCTACATCACACCGCATGGGAGGTCGCCGACGTCGACGAGATCGGTCGGGGTGCGACGGCCATGCTGGCCGGCCACCCCGAGCGCCACGCCTGGGGGATGGGCCGGCATCACATCGGCTCCAACATGTTCTGGTACTTGCGCGACCCAGCAGGGAACTTCTCCGAGTACTACTCCGACCTCGACTGCATCCTGGACGACGTCACATGGACTCCCGACGTCTTCGACGGATCACAGGGTCTGTACAACTGGGGTCCGGTACCGCCGTCGGACTGGATGCTCCCAGAAGACATCGCCGCAGGCATGGTCGGCCTGCACGGCACGGCCTGACCGGCATGCCGCCTGACGCTGGCAGCCTCGTCGACACCCACGCTCACTTCGTCACCGCCGAATATGTAGCCGCAGCGCAAGCCGCCGGTTCCGAAGTCCCTGACCAGATGTCGGCTTGGCCGACGTGGTCGGCTGCTGAGCACCTGGCCCTGATGGACGAATGCGGGGTCGCCCGCTCGGTACTGTCCATCTCCTCGCCCGGGGTCTACTTCGGCAACACCGACGACGCCACCGACCTGGCCCGCGCGGTCAACGAAACGGCATCCTCGCTGCAGCGCGAGCATCCGCAGCGCTTCGGATTCTTCGCCTCCCTACCCCTCCCTGACGTTGACGCAGCGGTCAGGGAGGCGGTGCAGGCCCTGGATGCACTCGGCGCCGCCGGCTTCTGTCTGATGTCGAACACCGGCGGAATGTACTTAGGTGACCGCTCTCTCGAGCCCCTGTGGCGGCTGCTAGATGACCGTCAGGCGGTCGTGTTTATCCACCCCACCGCACCGCCCAATGCCGACAAGGTCAGCCCGACCAGGCCGTACCCGATGCTCGAGTTCATCTTCGACGAGGCACGCACCGTGGCGGACCTGCTCTTCGCCGACGTCCTCGAACGTCACCCGGGCATCCGCTTCGTCATCTCCCACAGCGGGGGCGCCCTGCCGGTCCTGATGGAACGAATGGACCTCTTCTACGGCAACGCTGACGTGGCCGGCCGCGCCGACCGCGCGGGCAAGCTGCAGACCCTGCTGTCCCAGCTGTGGTTCGACTGCGCCGGGACCCCGCTACCACACGCCTTGCCGGCACTGGTGGCCGCTGTGGGGACCGAGCGCCTCGTGTTCGGCAGCGACTACTGCTTCACCCGACCGAAGGTCGTGGCCCAGCACGCACGCCGGCTCAACGAGGACGAAGTGCCCTGGTTGGACTTGATGGCTACTGCTGGAGAACGTCTCTTCCAGCAGCAGCTGTCAAGCGGCGATCGCGAATGAAGGAGAGGCCGATGAGCGAACGAAGCGATATGTCCCCCACGCTGACCTGGCTGATCACTGGCGGGTCGAGCGGCCTGGGCCGCATGATCGCGGAGGCGGCCCTGCACGCCGGAGACATTGTCGTCGCCACAGCACGGCGCCCAGCCGAGCTGGACGCCTGGGCTGCCGAACATCGCGGGCAGCTGACCCTGCTCGAGCTCGATGTCACCGAACCCTCCGCGGCGGCACGAGTTGTCCACGAGGCACTGGCCCACCGCGGTCGCATCGACGTACTGGTCAACAACGCAGGTCGGGTTCACATCGGCGCCGTCGAGGAGGTGACCGACGAGGAGCTCAAGACTCTCTTCGAACTGCATGTGTTCGGCCCCACCCGTCTCCTGCGTGCCGTCCTGCCGCACATGCGAAGCCGGGGTTCGGGAACGATCGTCCAGATGTCGACGATGGGCAGCTACTTCATCACGCCCGGCTTCTCCTCCTACACCGCCAGCAAGGCTGCCCTCGAAGGGCTCTCCGCCACCCTTGCCGAGGAAGTTGCACCCTTTGGCATACGCGTGCTTATCGTCCAACCAGGCTCCCACCGGACCGAAGTCTTCTCGGGAGCTTCCATGGCAGCAGAGCTGCCGGAGTACGAGAATGTGACCGGGCCAACCCGAACGTTTCTCGGCGCCGCCCACGGCGCCCAACCCGGAGACCCGGCGAAAGCGGCGAATATCGTTGTCGACCTGGTTCGTTCAGACCGCCGTCTCCCCTTGCGCCTCCCGCTCGGTTCCGACGCCGTCACCAACATCCGCACCGCGCTCGACCAGGTCCGTCGAGACATCGACGAGTGGTCTGAGGTAGCCCACTCAACGGCCTTCGGCGATGCCTCACCCAAGTGAGCAGCCAACGCAGCAAGTGCTTGACAACAACCAAGCGGTGCAGCGATACTAAGATCGATTCTCAGATGAAGAATCGATCTCACGACGGTGTGAAGCTGCGGAGGCACTCATCATGACCGGAAACACCACCACCCGGCGGGACGTGCTCAGAGCCGGGGGAGCGTTGGGTCTCGGCGCGCTCCTGTTCGAGGTCGCTGGCTGCTCGAACACCCCATCGGCAGCTCAAGCGACGGCCACCGCCCCGTCGGCTGCAGGCGGCCGGCTCACGATGCCCGCACCGAGCCTGACCACGCTGGTGGGCAACGCGCCCCTGCATGTGGCGATGGCCCAGGGATTCTTCACCGCGGCCGGCGTCGACGTCGAGTTCGCTGACGTCGTGGGGACCGACGTGATCCGCACCGTTCAGACCAAGTCCATCATCGGCGTGGCTGGCGCGCTGCCATCGCTGGTCGCCTTCACCAAAGGCGCCAAGGAGGTCCAGATCATTGGCCCGACGTACTCGGCGGCTCAGACCACGTTCATCGCGCCCAAGGACTCACCGATCAACTCCGTTCACGATCTCAAAGCTGGCATGAAGATCGGCGCGGCGGTCGCCGCTACCCCGCCCACGTACTTTGCCGGGCTGTTGGCTGCCCAGGCGGGTCTGCAACAGGCCGACCTGCAGACTGTCACCCTGGGCCGCGCACCGGACGCTTGGACCGCGGCCAAGCAGGGACTGGTCGCGGTGACCTGGTCCAACCCGCCCTTCGACACTCAGCTGATCCAGGCCGGTGAGGCGAAGGTGATCATCACCGCCGCGCAGATGGTGCCCGACTGGGTGGACACCGCACTGATCAGCACCACCGCGCGCATCCAGCAGTCAGCCACTGAGATCCGTGCCATCCGTCAAGCCGTCGCCAAAGCCCAAGATCTCCTGCGCACCGATCCCGATACCGCGGCAGCAGCATGGGCCAAGAACGCCAAGCTGGACCCCGCCGTCGCCGCCGCCGCGGTCAAGGCAGTTCCTGCGGCCGCCTGGACGACGACGATAACCCCAGCCAACCTCGCCTCGGTGATCAAGGCCGGGACGGCCATGAAGCTCTTGTCAGGAGACGTCGACGCCACCGCCCTGATCTCGACCGCCTTCCCGGCAAGCTGATGGCGTCGGAGAGCATGATGGCCTCGACCAGCGCGGCAGACGTGAGCGGCGACGCAGGCCTCGCCGTCTCCCTCGACGGTGTCGGGGTCTCCTTCCCGGGAGCCAGTGGGGTCACCGTCGCGGTTGCCGACGCCACTGGCGGCGTCCCGGAAGGCCGCTTCGTTTCCATTCTGGGCCCGAGCGGGTGTGGCAAGAGCACGCTTCTTGACGTCGTCGCCGGCCTCACCAAGCCCACACGGGGCACAGTGCGCGTCCACGGGCAGGTGGTCAAGGGACCGCGTCGAGACCTGGCCATGGTCTTCCAAGACGACTCCACTCTGCACTGGCGCTCCGTGCTCGACAATGTCGCTCTCGGCTTGGAGGTCGCTCACGTTCCCAAGCGCGAGAGGTACCAACGGGCCCAAGACATGATCGGCCTCGTCGGCTTGCGTGGATTCGAGAAGCACCGGCCCCGACAACTGTCCGGCGGCATGCGTCAACGCGTGGCCATCGCCCGCGCCCTGGTGATGAACCCGGCGATGTTGCTGATGGACGAGCCGTTCGGTGCCCTCGACCAGCAGACCCGCGCCATCGTCGGCATCGAGCTGCTGCGGATCTGGGAAGAGACCCGCAACAGTGTCCTGTTCGTCACCCATGACATTCGCGAGGCCGTCACCCTCTCCGACGAGGTCTGGGTGATGTCCCGACGCCCCTCGACCATCCTCCGCAAAGTGACCATCAAACTGCCCCGGCCGCGCGATGAGGAGATTCTGCGCAGCCCCGACTTCACCCGGTACGTGAACGAGCTGTGGGACCTCATCCAAGCCGAGGTTGTCGCCGCCATGCATGAACAGGACGTGGCGCCGTGACCGCGACATCCCCAACGGTCGCCGCGTCCACGACATCTCGACCCGCACGCCGGGTCCCGGCCTGGATCCTGCGCCTCGGGCTTGTGCTCGCCTTCATCGCCGTATGGCAAGTATGCGTCGCGACCGAGCTGCTCAATCCGTTGAGCGTCTCCGCACCCCTTGACTGCTTCCGGCACCTCCCGGAGGTGCTGTCCACCGGTCAGTTCTGGTCCGATCTCGGCCGCACCTCGCAAACCACCGTCACCGCATTCGTTGCCGCGGTGATCATCGGTCTGACAGTCGGCGCCATCCTAAACCGGTACCCGACCCTGCGTAACATCATCGAGCCCTATCTGGTGGGCGCATATGCGGTCCCGGTGATCGTGTTTTACCCGACGTTCCTCGTCGTCTTCGGCATCGGCACCATCCCTATCATGATCACCGCTTTCCTGATGGCCGTAGTGCCGGTTATCGTCGGAACTGTCGTCGGACTCGGAGAACTGCGACCCACGCACCGTAAGCTTGCACATTCGCTCGGCTGCTCCCCGCTGCAGGGTTTGACGAAGATCCTGCTGCCATCCGCACTACCTCTGCTCTTGCCGGGCGTCAAACTGGCGTTCGTCTATGCCCTGGCCGCAACGGTCGGCGTTGAGTTCATCGTGGCCGACCGCGGCCTGGGCTTCCGAATCGGAGAGTCCTATCGGAACTTTGACGGCGTCGACATGTACACGTACATCGTGATCATGGTCATCATTGCCGCGGCTGTAAACAGCGCGTTCAACGCTTTAGAGCGCCTCCTGCGCAAGGACCTGGCATGACCAGCAGGTTCATCTCCCCCCGCACCAGAATCGTACTCGGCCGCGTGGCCGTACCCGTCGTCGCGTTGGGCCTCTGGACGCTCGCCGCGGCAGCGACTACGCAGATCGCGCCAGTCGGCGCCTCCATTGCCGCCCTCGGACGTGAATTTGCAGGCGGCACTGTTCAAGCGGACGTGGTCGACACGGCCAAGGCGACGGTGACCGGCTACTTGATCGCCGCCGCATTCGGCATTCCGCTAGGGGTCTGGGCCGGCGGCCGCCCGCTGCGCTACCGCGTGGCGGAGCCTTTGTTCAGCAGCACCGCCGCTGTCCCGCGCATAGTCCTGCTGCCGGTGTTCCTGTCGCTGCTTGGCATCACCATCAACGCCAAGATCGCCATGGCGGTCACGGCGGCCATCGTGCCCATCCTGCTTACCTCGATGGCAGGCACCCGTGCGGTCAACGCGATACTCATCAAACTCGCCCGCTCACTGGTGATGACGCGAACCTCCACCGTCTTCAAAGTTGTCTTCCCCGCCGCGCTGCCCTCCATCATGTCGGGCCTCCGGATCGGGCTCAGCCTCGCGCTGCTGGCGGTAATTCTCTCCGAACTGGTCGCCGCCACCCAAGGGATCGGGTTGCGCATCCAAACGGCCTACTCGCTGCAGCAGCTGTCGCTGATGTATGGCCTAGTCCTGCTCGTAACTCTCACGGGGTTCGCCGCCAACATCGGCCTATGGACCCTGGAAAAGCGGTGGAATCATTAACGGGCCTCCAGGTTCTGCGAGTTGCGCAACCGGACGGACTGAACCTTGATCCAACCGATTTGGTGCACGTCCTTGTGGTCGCTACCGGCCGGCCGTGGGAGAAGGCTCTGGGGTCGTGCCGGTTTCCGGTTTCCGAGTGAGCGTTTGTGGGGTGAGACGATAGAACACCTTTGGTGGAACGCTGTCCTCGACTCTTCGGCTCGGCTGACCAGCCCGTCGGTGGTCAGTCGTTTGAGTTCCTGCGACAGCATCCGGTGCGACACGCCGGGCATGGCCTTTGCCAGCTCCGCGAACCGCAGTTCCGGCGAGCTTGGGCGAGCGAGCAAGGTGATGATCATCGCGACCCACTTTGTCCCCAGCCGGTCCAACAAATCCCTCGTCGGGCACGCCAGATCGAACAGATCTCCCTGCCGCGGCGCCTCGAGTTCTTACCTGGTCACTTCGAAGTAACCAGGTGCCCGGCAAGTGCCGTCTCCCGACTCACGGTGCGGTTCCATAGGGTGAGAGCGTAACCGATGGTAACCAGGCGAGGAGGAAGCGTGGTCGCTCTGCGCATGATCGCAGCAAACGGCGTGGAACTGAACGTCGCAATCGAGGGATCGGGCCCCGCGCTCGTACTCCTGCACGGGTTTCCGCACACCTGGCAGATCTGGGAGCCGATCATTCCGGCTCTCGCCGAGAGCCGAACAGTGATTGCGCCGGACCTTCGCGGGCTCGGCGGCTCGTCCCGGCCGGCCACCGGGTACACGGTCAACGATGTCGCGAGCGATGTGGTTGCCCTCCTCGACGCTCTCAACATCGAGCAGACGGACATGATCGGGATCGACCTGGGAACACCAGCTGCGTTCATTGTCGGCATGATGTACCCGCAACGGGTGCACAGACTCGTTCTCATGGAAGGTCTCCTCGGCTCTCTGCCGGGAGCCGAGCAATTCCTGAAGAATGGTCCGCCATGGTGGTTCGGCTTCCACACTGTTCCTGGCCTTGCCGAGAATGTGCTCCTCGGCAACGAAAGCTCTTACATCGATTTCTTCCTGGGTATCGGCACACTCGGGGAAGGGGTGAGTCCCTCATTCCGAGAGGCCGCACTGGGTGCTTACAGCGGCCGTGACGCGCTTCGCGCAGCGTTTGAGCACTATCGGGCATTTGCCGAAAGCAGCAAGCAACTCGCAGCCGCTACCGCCAACCGTCGGCTAACGACGCCCACCCTAGCTATCGGCTCATCGCCGGTCGGTAACACCACCTATCGCCAGCTGCAGCCCATCGCCGACACAGTTTCAAGCGTGGTACTCGACCGTTGCGGCCACATCATCCCCCAGCACAGGCCCGAGATGCTCTTGACGACGCTCAAGGAATTCCTGACATGACCGCCGCATGTCGCGGATCAAACCCGGTGCATCGGGACGTTCGCGACGCCGGCCCGGCTGTCGGAGGTGCGACAGCAACGGCGGCCGAATTCCCGGTATCTGCCTGGAACGGTGCACGTACGAGCTGCGGCAGGCGCAGGCGATGTATGCCGCGAACGGGCTGCCGGTGATCAACTCGACGACGAAGTCGGTCGAGGAGATGTCCACCCTGATCGTCCAGACCCTCAGTGGCCGACCGAGCAAAGGAACGACATGAGCGACAACGTCAGGTGGTTCTCGTCACTAGCGATGGCCGATCTCGAGGAGGTGGGCGGGAAGAACTCGTCGCTGGGGGAGACGATCGGCAACCTGGCGTCGGCGGGGGTGCGGGTGCCGGACGGTTTCGCGACGACGGCGACGGCATACCGGGAGTTCATTCGTCGTGGGGGACTGGCGGACCGGGTGACGCGGCTGATGTCCGGTCTGGACTCCGACGACGTGGACGCGTTGGCGTCGGTGGGCCTCGAGGTGCGCGCGGCGATCATCGAGCAGCCGCTGCCGGTCGATCTCGAGCGGGAGGTCCGCGTGGCATACGAGCAGCTGACGACCGACAACCCAGGGGCGTCGTTCGCGGTGCGCTCGAGCGCGACGGCGGAGGATCTGCCGGATGCGTCCTTCGCGGGACAGCAGGAGACGTTCCTGAACATCCGCGGGATCGACCAGGTGCTGCGGGCGATCACGGAGGTGTTCGCGTCGCTGTACAACGACCGAGCGATCGCCTACCGGGTGCATCACGGCTTCGACCACGAGCAGGTGGCGCTCTCGGCCGGGGTGCAGCGGATGGTCCGCTCCGATGTGGGCGCGTCGGGGTGATGTTTACGATGGACACCGAGTCGGGGTTCCCCGACGGGGTGTTCATCACCTCGTCGTACGGCCTCGGTGAGGCGGTGGTGCAGGGTGCGGTCGACCCGGACGAGTTCTACGTCTACAAGCCGGCGCTGGTGGCTGGGCGGCCGGCGATCCTTAAGCATGGCGTCGACGGCGAGGCCACGAAGATGATCTTCACCGACGACCCTGCGGTGGGCAGGACGACGGAGTTCGTCGAGGTGGACCCGGCGCAGCGGGTGGTGTTCTCGTTGACCGATGACGAAGTGCAGCAGCTGGGCGCGATCGCGGTGACCATCGAGGAGCACTACGGCCGGCCGATGGACATCGAGTGGGGCAAGGACGGCCAGGACGGCGAGATGTACATCCTGCAGGCACGTCCGGAGACGGTGCAGTCCCGTCGGTCGGTGACGAGCATGGAGCGGTACCGCATCACCGCGAAGGGTGACGTCATCGTTGAAGGCCGCGCGATCGGCCACAGGGTCGGTGCGGGCCAGGTGCGGGTGCTGACGTCCCCTGATCAGATGCGGGAGTTCACCGCTGGTGACGTCTTGGTCGCGGACATGACCGACCCGGACTGGGAGCCGATCATGAAGCGGGCGGCCGCCATCGTCACCAACCGGGGTGGACGCACCTGCCCGCGGCGATCATCGCCCGCGAGCTCGGCGTCCCCGCCGTCGTCGGAGCCGGCACTGCGACCACCGACCTGGCCGACGGGCGTGAGGTCACCGTGTCCTGTGCGGAGGGGGACACCGGCTTCGTGTACGAGGGGGTCGCCGACTTCGCGGTGGAGGAGACCGACTTCGGGGCGATGCCGGCCATCCCGGTCGGGATCATGATGAACGTCGGCACCCCCGACCAAGCCTTCGCCTTCTCCCGGCTACCCAACGACGGGGTCGGTCTGGCCCGGCTCGAGTTCATCATCAACCGGCAGATCGGCATCCACCCAAAGCCCTCCTCGCGCTCGCGGACGACGCGACCTCCCTCGCCGACGACCTGCGCGAACAGGTATCGGGGGCCATCACGGCCTTCCCCGGGCCGCGGCAGTTCTTCGTGCAACGCCTGGCCGAGGGGGTGTCGATGATCGCGGCGGCGTTCGCGCCGAAACCGGTGATCGTGCGGATGAGCGAATTCAAGTCCAACGAGTACGCCAACCTCGTGGGCGGTCCGCGCACGAGCCGCACGAGGAGAACCCGATGCTGGGCTACCGGGGCGCCTCCCGCTACCTGTCGGCGGACTTCGCCGACTGCTTCGCCATGGAGGCCGAGGCGCTGAAGTACGTGCGCGACGAGATGGGCCTGACCAACGTCAAGATCATGATCCCGTTCGTGCGCACCGTCACCGAGGCCAAGGGCGTCGTGGCGCTGCTCGCCGAACACGGCCTGGTCCGCGGCGAGCGCGAGCTGCAGGTCATCATGATGTGCGAGCTGCCCTCCAACGCGGTCATCGCCGACCAGTTCCTCGAGCACTTCGACGGGTTCTCGATCGGGTCCAACGACATGACCCAGCTGACCCTCGGCCTGGACCGCGACTCCGGCCTGGTCGCCGCCGGGTTCGACGAGCGTGACCCCGCCGTCCTGTTCATGCTCGACGCCGCGATCCGCGCCTGCAAGAAGGCGGGCAAGTACGTCGGCATCTGCGGACAGGGGCCGTCCGACCATCCCGACCTCGCCCAGTGGCTCATGGAACGCGGCATCGACACGATGTCCCTCAACCCGGACACCGTCGTCGACACGTAGCAAGGCTTGGCGCTGGGACCGACAGGGAGGACAGGGCAACCGTCGACAGAGCCAGTCGGTGTCAACACCCCTGGAGACCTGACGTGTTCGCGTCCTCTGGATGGGTCCCTGGGGGGCACCGGGGAACAAGGCTTCGCCGGGTAACCGCCGGCAGTGGGACGGCATGAGCGCCTAGTTGTAGCGAGCAACTGGTAGCCACCGCGCTCAAGGGTCGCCTCTGCACGTTGCTCGTGTTGGCCCACCTGGACAGCGTCCGCAACAGCCCCGGCGCGGACGATAACGCCAGCGGCGCGGCAGCGGTGCTGGCGGCCGCCGCCGACATCCCTGCCCCGTCAGGGCCCCGGGACGTCGCGGTGGTGCTCGTCGACCTGGAGGAGATCAGCATGGCCGGCTCCACCCACCTGGCGCGCACTGTGCCCCCGGGGGCGGTGCTGAACCTGGAGTCGGTTGGGCTACTACGACCCCGCTCCCGGCAGCCAACGGATGCCGCCGGGGCTGAGGCTACTGGCCCCCCACCTGACCGCGCAGATCCGGGCCCGAGGATCTGCGGGGGACTTCGTCGTGGTGGTGCACCGGCAGGACTCGACCGATCTCGCGCGGGCCTGGGCGCAGGCCGCCGACGCCGCCGGCATGACGAGCGCACGCTGAGCCCATTGCTCAACAGGCCTCAGCCAGCCGATCCCAGAGGTTGTCCCGCTTCCCGTTGAACTTCGGTGGCGGTCCTCGTGATCGTCAGGCGGCGATGACGGGTTCATTTGAAGGTAGGGCACTGACAGCTTGGGTGGCGGCGTGCGCGTACCCCTGCATCACCGGCCGTCACTCGCCATCTCGCCCTGTCAAGGGCGGCGCGTAGTGCGGGCAGGTGCAGGTGGCCGTTGACGCGGCGGAACTGGCCGCGGGCTTCGATCATCCCGGCGGCGCACCAGCGCAGCGCTATGGTGCCGTTCTGCCAGTTCTTCACGTTGGCCGAGTGGGTGCGGGCGATGGAGATCATCGACTCGATGCTGTTGGTGGAGCGCAGCGTTCGCGCAGGGTGGGCGGCACGTTCAGGCGGAGCACGGTCAGCGTCTCGGCCATTCCCTCGCGCAGTGATCCGGCCGCGCCGGGGTGGGTGCGGTCTAGCTCCTTGGCCAGCGCCTCGAGCTGCGCCTCGGCGGTCAGCGCGGAGTCGGCGTGGTAGGCTTTGCGCATCTTGCCGGTGACGGTGGAGGCGAGCTGGTCGGGCAGCTTGTCGGCCACGTTCCTGATCTTGTGCAGCTGGCAGCGCTGGATCACCGGATGGTCGAACACTCGGGTCACGGCCGCGTGCAACGCTTTGCCGCCGTCGATGCCGACGAAGATCGCCCGGGTGGTTTCCAGGCCGCGGTCCCGCAGCCCGGTCAGCAGGTCGGTGACCACGCTGGTGTTCTCCGTCGAGCCCTCCGCAAGCCCCAGCGGATGCTTGATGCCGTCGATACCGATCCCGAGTGCGACCACACACAGGTGGTCACCGAAGTGCACCCCGTCGATCATCAACGCCACCAGATCCAGGCGATCGAGCGGGGCGGCGAGCAGCTCGGCCAGGGCGGTCTCGGTCGCGGCGACAAACCGGCGGCTCACGGCGGATTTGTTCGTGGCGCGAGCAGCCGCCTCGACCTTCAGCCCGACTGGTTCGAACCCGACCGGGTAGCGGCGGGTCGACAGCCCCGCGAGCATGCGTTCCAGCGCCATCCGGCCCAACACCTCGGTAGAGGAGAACAGCTCATAGACCGGCATCGGCACCTCGCCGGAGTTGTCCGTGGCCCGCCTCCGCCGCCGGGTCACCGGCACCCGCCGCCCACCGAGGGTGACCGAGCCGTACTCGCTGCCGTGTCGCACCGCCGTGCGGGCTGGATCGTGCTTGCCTCGCGGTCCGCACACCGCCTCGATGTCGGCGTTCATCATCGCGGCCATTACCTGCAACCCCGTCCCGACGGCCATCGCCAACAGGCCCTCCTGCACATCCCCGGCCAGCTCGGCCATCGCCACCGACACTGCCTCGGGCAGCACCGGCGTCATCGCGGTCGCGGCGCTCTTCTGGTAGTCCTTATTCACAGCGGTCCCCTGTCTCGGGTCGACTTGGCGGTCGCCCAACACCTACCGCAAGGCAGGAGTCAGGCGGGGGACCGCCACCTCAACTTCCACGAGACCCGGGACAACCTCCGATCCCAGCACGGCCGGTAGTCTTCTCTCTGGTGCCGGCCGCGCCATCCACACCGACTGAGGGCGGACCGTTCTAGGGGTAGAACGACCGAGGAACCGCTCGGGGGCCCCGTCTTGCTGGTTAAACATGCCCAGCCCAATTTCAGGGAAAGGGGGTTTCCACTTAGGTACTCTTGACGGGTGGAGCGTCCCCCGTGAGCCCGGTCGCCGGGCGGGACTACCCGCGGTCCTACGCCGAGCTGCGTGCCTGGTTCGACCAGGACGCGAAGTG
>JAABUM010001192.1_pt1 | contig 39999 bp, 32 predicted proteins | sample 5559161 | NCBI WGS metagenome assembly JAABUM01 (sample SAMN10711868, study PRJNA513369) | rock metagenome | isolation source: Antarctica rocks | place: Antarctica: Victoria Land, Siegfried Peak nord
GATCGAAGAAGTCGATCGCGAGCGTGAGCAGGAGCGCGCAAAGCGGGCCGCCGAACAGACCGAGCGGGCGACGCCAGAACCACACGGGGAGTCGTCGCAGGGCACTATCGCGCATACCGTCTTCTAGAGGGTGTTAGGCACCCCTGGTTGCCGGTTGTCGATTATGGTGCCGTTATTTCGTCGTGGAGGCGATGCTACGTGGACCTGCCACCCCAGACGAGCACCAGCGGGCCGTACCGGCCCGCTAGCAGGCGCGATGCGCTCGCCATCACCTCCCTCCTGTATATTGGATGCACAGTCATCACCAACAGGTGCCTAACACCCTCTAGCCCCACTGCTTCGATGAAACAGCGCTGCGGAGGAGTTGGCTGGTCCGCATCCACATCGTTGTATGACATTGTACGGAGGCGACGATGGTCACGCAAATGCGGAGAGGGGACAGCGGCGGTGAGAGCAAGCCGTCGGTGCTACCGTTCGTTCTGCAGCGGGAACCACACAGTTGTTCAGTCCGTTATAGGAGATGTGGCGAACCCTGCCCCCCGTCGCACCATACCCCCTGGGATGTGTTAGGAGAGGAGGACATCTGGTGAACATCGGCAAATCCGGCCACGGGATGGATTATCTGAAACGGTACCTGATCGAGGAAGAGATCGAGGAGTACCAGGAGCATCACATCTCCCGCCGCGAGATGATGCGGCGGGTTCTGATCATCACCGGCAGCGTGCCGATGACCGCCTCGATCCTCCTCGCCGCCGGATGCGGCACCTCCGCCACGCCCACCACGGCGGCGGTCGCGCCAACCGCAGCGGCGTCCACAGCGGCGACCGCAGCGACAACGGCGACAACCGCTGGCCGCGCGACCACCACCACGGCAGCCGCGACGACCGCGACCGCACGCGCGACCGCCTCAGCCATTTCGGGCGGCGCGACGGCCACCCGCACCATCGGGGCAGCCGCGACCGCCACGCGCGCCGGGACGGCGGCGGCCACGGCGACCCGCGCTGGTTCGCCGACCGCCACCCCGAGCGGGATCACGATCCCGCCGACCGATCCGGCGATCGATGCCGGGGCGGTGCAATTCCCCGGTCAGGGCGGCGCGACCCTGCTCGGCTATCTCTCCAGCCCGAAGGCAGCCACCAAGGCTCCCGGTATCCTGGTGATCCACGAGAATCGTGGCCTGACCGAGCACATCAAGGATGTCACCCGACGCTACGCCAAGAGCGGCTTCGTGGCCCTCGCCGTGGACCTGATCTCGCGTCAGGGCGGCACCGACACGATCGCCGATCCGGCGCAGATCCCGAACATCCTCGGCCAGAGCGCCGACCGCGAACAGTTGGTGCAGGACATGATCAGCGCGGTCGCCTTCCTCAAGACCCAGGCGAAGTTCGCCGGACCGAAGGCGGGTGTCGTCGGCTTCTGCTTCGGCGGCGGGATGGTCTGGCTCCTCGCCACGCGGAGCACCGATATCGTCGCGGCCAACCCGTACTACGGCCCGCCGCCGGACCCGATCGATACGGTCCAGAACATCGCCGGGCCGGTCCTCGCCTTCTACGGCGGGGAGGACTCCCGCATCAATCAGAACATCCCGGCGATCGAGGCGGCGATGAAGCAGTACGGCAAATCGTTCACCTCGAAGATCTATCCGGGGGCCAACCACGCCTTCAACAACGATACCGGCCAGGCGTACAACGAGGCCGCATCGAAAGATGCGTATGCCCTCTCGGTGAACTTCTTCAATACGAACCTAAAAAGCTGAACCGGGCGGAATGAGCGGGGGGGCGGGGCCATTCGGTCCCGCCCCCTTTTCGTTCGCATGGTCATCGTTGCTCAGCCCGGCCCGGCGAGGGCTAGCGGCAATACTGTTTGGTTAGGGACGCGCCACGTACACGCCGGATATGACACGCTACGCCCTCACCGCGCGCTAACGAAACGGTAGCGGCGCTAACGAGGTGGTGCGCGGCGGCGTGGGGGCATGGGGAGGCAAGTGGCGGTGCTTGCTTCAGCGGTCCCCCGCCCCGGCACCCGCACCGCGTGTCGGCACACCGCGCGGTGCCGCGCTATGGTGCCGCGAGGAAATGGAGCTGTGGCATGGCGGGGAACCCGCGCTCGGCCAGCGTCGTGAGCGCAACCGGGTCGAGGCGGCGCATGATGAAGGAGGGCTGCGCCCCGCCCCCCGGCGACACGCACACGTAGAGCGCCGCGCCATCGGGGGAGACGCGCAGCCAGTTGACGATGTCGTGCGTGAACCCCGCCGCGACGACCCGCCCGCCGCCGTGGTCATCGGCGGCGATGGCGAGCAGGCCGAAGGGCTCGATCATCGGCTCGCCGCGATCGTCGAGCCGGGTGGACGAGCCGGAGGCGTAGAGCCGCCGACCGTCCGCCGAGAAGACGAGGCTCCGGCTCGCCCCTTCCGTCTCGCCCTTGGCCGCCGCCGACCGTGCCCCCAGCCCCAGCCAGTCGAGTCCGCCGCCCTGTTTCGCCAGCGGACGGGTCCAGAGGACGCGCAGATCCGTGGCATCGATCAGCGTCAGCAGATCCTCCTGGGCGCTCAGCACGGCGATGCGACGCCCGTCCGGGCTGAGCGCGATGCCGGGGTCCAGACTGGCACCGACAGGGCGACCATCGACGATGCGGTCGGTCTGCCAGAACCCCGCTAGCATCCCGTCGAGGGGCAACCGACCGAGCTCGCGCCCCGAGCGCGGCTCCCAGGCGACGAGGGTGGGGACGCGCGGCCCACTGGCGGGGCCATCGGAGCCGGGCACGAGCAATCCGTAGGTGCGGCGACCGGCGAGGTCCCCCAGTAACCGGGTGAGACAGCACGTCGCCGCCGGGGCGGGGGGCGGGAACGTCGCCAGCAAGCGCCCATCGGTCGCGTCGAGGACGCGGCGCGGCACGTTGAGGTCTTTCGGGGGCCAGTCGCGACCGACCAGTTGGCTGCCGTCTGCGGTGAGGGCGTCGATGATGACCGGCAGGGCCGGGTGGAATTCGGCGCGCTCGGCACCGGTGCGCGCGTCGAAGACGCGGATCGTGATCCCCGCGCCCGAGGGGTCACCGGGCGACGTGTAGGCGACGACGGCGATGGTGCCCCGGTCGGGCGAGACCACCATCGCGGAGGGGCCGGAGCGCGTGACGTCGGGGGCGAGCAACGGTCGATCGGAGCGGTCGGCCAGCGTGTGCGGATCGATCGGCAGCAGCCCCGAGCCGTCGTAGGCGTCGCTGACGTAGCTATCGAACGGTGGCGCGGCGACGATCGTCCCCTGCCGCACGGCATCGCCGCGCAGCACGCGCGGCAAGACCAGCGCCAGCGCGCCGCCGCCGACCACCAGGAGCACGAGCACGGCGGCCACGGACGCCGCCCGGCGCGCGATGGCCGCGAACAGCCGCCATGCGCCGGGTCCGCGCCGGGTCCGACCCGTCGCGCCGGTGCGATCCTCCAGTTTCCCTGGGCTGGGTGGCGTGCCAGCGAGCGGTATTCGCGTCGGCACGCAGCGCTCCCCCGGTGGCAAGGCGGCGGCGAGACGCGCCGCCAGCACGGTCGGGAACTCCGCCGACGGCCACTCCGGCTCGCGCAGGGCGCGCACGCGCCGGGCGGTGGCGAGGAGGCCCGCGAGATCGGGGTCGCGCGGCCCCGCCGATCCCTCCCCCCTGGCGATCAGGGCATCGACGAAACGGTCCAGTTCATCTTCGGGGGGGAGGTTGTGGCCCTGCCCGGCTCGCCCAGCGGTATTCATACGCGCAACTCCTGTTGTAGCGCCGCCCGGAGCGCCCCGAGCGCCCGATGCAGCAACTGCCGTGCGGCGGCGGGGCTGCGCCCGAGGATGATCGCCGTCTCCGCACCCGCGCGCCCCTCGAGCAGGCGCAGGCGCACGACGGCCTGGTAATCGTCGGGGAGCGTGCCGAGCGCCAGCAGCAGTTGCGCGCGCTCGGCCGCCGCCGCCGAGGCCTCCGCGAGGTCGGCATCGCCGGACGGCACCTCTCGTATCAGCGCCAGATCGACCGGGCTTGGTCGCCGCCCGCGCCAGCGGTCCCGCAGCAGATTGCGGGCGATCACCTTCAGGAAGGCGCGGAAAGGTGCCTCCCCCGCTCGGAAATGCCCCAGCGCCCCCAGCGCCCGCAGGAAGACCTCCTGCGTCAGGTCCTGCGCCTCGGCCCGATCCCGCACCGCCGCGTAGAGCAGCGCGTAGACCGGTCGCCACTCGCGGTGACAGAGTTCCTCCAGCGCACGACGATCGCCGCGCCGCGCTCGTGTCAGGATCGGATCGTCTCCCATTGGCGCACCCCCCTATCAGCAAGAACGGATCGGCGCGCGATTTGTGACGCGGTCGGGCCGATCGGCGGCACGCGGAGGCAGAGGCAAGCCAAGCATGTCGCGGTATCGTCGGGGCACCACCCGGAGCGGGTAGCCCCGCGACCGCCAGGCGTCCTGCACCCCCGTCAGGGACCACACGTTGCGATATTCCAGCGGAACGAGGGTCGGCGCAGCCCGGCACCTATCCGACCACGGCGACGGAAAGTACGAGCGCCGCCGTCCGATCGACCGACAGACGCGCCGTATCCGCGTCGATCCGATCACAGGGAGCAGGGCGTCCGCCCCGGCGCTTTCCCCTTCGTGCGAGATTTGGACGCCGATCAGAACACCATTGTCTCCCACGATCGGGGTCGGTGCCGAGCGTCAGTCCCCTACCAGGAGCGTGCTGTCCCCACCGGCGCGCGATGCCGTGGTCTGGGCCGACCTGCCGTGTCCGCACCGACCCGACACGGTGCGCGACGTGGCGATGCGGTGCGTGGCAGGTCGATTGGTGCGGCGACGATGGTACACCACGCGCCGGACGCTGTCGGCGCGGAGCACCGCCAGGTAGAGCCCGCCCTTGCCGCAGGGGGCGACAGATGTATCGCCGATCCGGAGGCAATTAGGGGCGCTGGTGGTGAAATCCGCGCGACGTGGTCCGGCGCGGGTGCCTGGGTCGGGTCGCCGACCGTGGTGCGCGCACGGCGGTGACCGTGACAGTCGCCGGGGGACGGTGGCGGTCCGTGCGGTCAGTTTCTCATCGGCCAGGGTGCAGCGCATCGTTCCTCGTATGCGGCGCACATCAGAAAGCATGCGGTTTCTGATGATTCGCGCGGCGGATGTCAGTAACCCCGATCGCCGCCGCGAGGATCGCCCCACCACGGCGCAACTGCTCGTGTGTCAGCCCGCCATAACCAAGCATCAACCCCTCGCGCGTCGGTGCGCCGTGATAGTAGGCGCCGAGCGTGCCAACGAGGACGCCCCGCGATCGCGCGCGTGCCGCGATCTGCGCCGCCAGGTGTGGCGTGGCGAGTTCGAGGCAGGCGTGCAGCCCGGCATCCAGCCCCAGGAGACGCGCGGGCGGATTCGCCACGTCGATGACCGGGCGCAACGCCGCACGCAGGATCGCGCGACTCTCGGCGTAGTGGCGGCGCGCGCGGCGAATGTGGCGTTCCAGGTGTCCATCCGCCAGCAGCGCCAGGATCGCCCGCTGGACCGGCCAGGAGGTGTGGCGATCGAGGATCTCCTTCAGCGCCACCAGCCGTTCGCGCAAGGGTGGCGGCGCGATGACGTAGCCGATCCGCAATGTCGGGGTCAGCGACTTGGCGAAGGTGCCGATATAGGCCACCTGTCCCGCGCGATCGAGGCTCAGCAACGCCGGGAGAGGCGGCGCATCGAACCGGAACTCGCTGTCGTAGTCATCCTCGACGATCAGGCTGTCGTGCGTCTGTGCCCATTCCAGCAGCGCGAGCCGTCGTGCCACCGGCAGCCGCCCGCCGAGCGGATATTGGTGCGAGGGGGTCACACAGACGAGCGGCGGTGCCGCCGCACCGGTCGGCAACTCCGCCACGCGCAGCCCGTCCGCATCGACCGGGATCGGCACGATCCGCGCGCCGTGCGCCAGCAGGATATTCCGCCCGGAATAGTAGCCCGGTTCCTCGAAAGCGACCGCCGCGCCCGGCACAAGCGTCGCCCGCGCCAGGAGATCGAGCGCCTGTGCGGCCCCGGTCGTGATCACGATGTCGTCCGGCCCGCAGGCGACCCCGCGCGTCCGCCCCACCCAGCGCGCCAGGGCTTCGCGCAACGCCGGATCCCCTGCCGGCTCGGCGTAGCGATTCGGCGGGAGAGCGTCCGTTGCCGTGCGCCAGATTCGCCGCCACACCTCGGGCGGCAGGAGATCGAGCGCCGGAACGCCGGGCCGAAAGGAGATCGTTCCTGCGGGATCATCGCCGTCCGGCATAGCCGGTCGCGCGGCAGGGACCGCGCCATTCAACCAGCGCCGCGCCCCGGCTGGTGCCGCAACGACCGTGCGCGGCGTGGCCGGAAGCCCCACCTCCACATAGGTGCCCGAGCCGTGCCGCCCGGTGATATACCCCTCCGCGAACAGTTCATCGTACGCGGCGACGACGACATTGCGCGATACCCCGAGGATCGCGGCGAGGGCGCGCGTCGCCGGGAGTCGCGCCCCCGGCCCGAGTCGGCCATCGCCGATCGCCGCGCGCAGTTGCGCGATCAGTTGCCATTGCAACGACTCGTCCGCATCGCGATCGAGCCGTAGCGGCAGATCGAGTTCCATACCGGTTGTCATCCGCTCAGCCCCAGTGATCACCGACACACGAAGCGCCGCAACAAGCATCGCGCCAAAGTGGCACTCTCAGTTAACCTGGATGTGGCACTCGCTCGCGAACCAATTACCCGCTAGTATAGCGACGAGCAGTGAGCAGAACCGCTGTCCAAAGGAGCAGAAAATGACGCAAACGGAGCCTGACGATTCCAACGCGGAGCACTCGGCGGCGGCGCAGCATCATACGGCGGCGCATTTTCACGGTCAACTGCCGCCGTCCGGCAATCTCGCTATCCCGGCGCTCGCGCATGGCAGCATGATCGTGGAATACTACGCGCCGCGCGGCACCGACCGGCAGACGCCCCACACGCGCGACGAGCTCTATGTCATCATCGCGGGGCGCGGCACCTTCCAGAACGGCGCGGCGCATCACCCGTTCGTCCCCGGCGAGGTGATCTTCGTCGCCGCCGGGGTCGAGCATCGCTTCGCGGAGTTCACGGACGACTTCGCCACCTGGGTCATCTTCTACGGCCCGGAGGGGGGCGAGGGCGCTTGACCCGCGCCGCGCGACACTCGTGTACAATGCCGCCCACGGGAACGATACCGGCATCGGTGAGATGCCTACTTATGTAAGGGGGGTGGCATGGCCGTCACGCTGACGCACGAGCAGTTCGATGCCCTGAAACGCATCGACAGCCCGACGATCGCCAACGCGATCGAGACGTTCAAGATTCGTCCGCGCGTGGATGGCTACGTCGGGATGGACATCAAGTGCATCTTCGGCAACCTGCCGCCGATGATCGGCTACGCGATCACCTGCACGGTCGATAGCACGACCGAGGGGCGTGTCGGCATCGGGTTCAACGAACTCTACAAGATCCTGGAGCAGGCTCCGAAGCCGGCGGTGATCGTGATGAAGGATGTGGGCGACATGGTCTCCCACTCCTGCCATGCCGGCGAGGTCATGTCCACGACGATGAAGCGCCTCGGCGCGGTCGGCATCCTCACCGATGGTGGCTTGCGCGATGTGCGCGAGGTCGGCACCCTCGGCGGCTTCCACTACTTCTGCACCGGGCTCGTCGTCGCGCACGGCAACCCGATCTGCGTCAGCGTCGGCGATGAGGTCGAGATCTCGGGAATGAAGGTGAAGACCGGCGATCTGCTGCACGGCGACATCAATGGCGTCGTCCACATCCCGGACGAGTGTGCCACGGAAGTTGCTGAGGCGGCCTACGCCACCTGGACCCGCGAGGGCGAGACGATGCGGAACGTCCAGAGCGAAGGCTACACCGTCTCCGGCCCGGAGTTGAGGCACTAAACCGAAACTCCGATGAAACCGACACAGACCCCAACGTCAGGTCTGTACGTCTCACCTGGGCTGTGGTTTAGGATTGACGCGGTTGAGCGCGAACCGGGCGTGAATTCGGACCGCGATCGCGCTCAACCGCGTCAGCCCTATAGTTCACCAGATCTTTCCGAAAGGCTATCGCTGCTAGCGCGTACAGCCTGCACAACGGCCATGCGTAAAGGGTAGTCCTCATGCAGCACCCCGCTTATTTCCTCCTACGCCCGCCCCTTGACCTGACGCCGACCACGCGCGCGGCTTTCGCGCAGCTCTATGTAGAGACCGTGCGGTTGGGCCACGGCCAGGCCGTGGATTACACCCTCGCTGCACCCAAATGGCAATTCCTCAGCTGGTTGTGCGACACGCAGGATGTCCTGCTGCATGGGTCGGGCAACCCGAGCATCCAGGAATTTGAGCCACGGAAGTCTGACGACCTCAACGAGTTCGGGAATCGCCAGGCGGTCTACGCCGCGTCAGACGGCATCTGGCCGATCTTTTTCGCCATCGTGGACCGCGACCGCTTCGTGCGCTCGCTCAACAATGCCTGTTCTCGTGTGGTGGGGCCGGATGGGATCCGGAGCGATCCGTACTACTACTTCTCGATTGACGACGACGCCCTGCCACACCAGCCCTGGCGCGTCGGCACGATCTACATCTTGCCGCGCACCGGCTTCACACAGCAGTCGCGGGCAGCGTATCGGGGGATGGACGTGGAGATCGCGCAATGGGCGAGTCCAAGCCCGGTGCGTCCCCTGGCGCGGATGACCGTCAGCCCCGCCGACTTCCCGTTCCTCACCCAGATACGCGGCCACGACATGGCCGTGGTCAACCAGCGCGCCGCCCGTGATCCGTCGGGCTTTCCGTGGGTGGACGAAGATGATTAAACCGCAGTGCCGATAAGCGCCACATGCCCTGCGGCCCTATTTCCGTGCGCTGGTCGAACGACGCGGGGATGAGGCACAAGGTGGGGATTGCGGCGATGTATGTGCATCGAGCAAGGAGAAGGTATAGAAGCAGTTGGCGCAGTTCTTCGCCGGGCTGGCGAATCGCACCGCCGAGACGCATCCCGCTGCCGCCACGCGCCGCAAACCCTGGCCGAGTCCAGGTCTGTATTGTCGCCTGATGCGACTCAAGCAAACACCCATATCGATCCCATTGGCGCTTTAGTTTAGGGAAGCGGGCGAAGAAGTATCGCCACCAGCCCGCCGCCCGCGCCCCTTTGTCCCAAGGCCGCTCAGCAACTTCTTGAAGTGCTCGCAGAAGGGGGCTAATTAGAGCAGGGTGCCGTGGAGCACAATGCTCGCGACCGTGAAGTAGATGATCAGGCCGCTCACATCGACCAGGGTCGCAACGAAAGGCGCGGACGCGCTCGCCGGATCGAAGCCGAAGCGGCGCAGGATGAACGGGAGGAGCGAGCCCGCCAGTGTCCCGAAGAGGACCACGCCGACCAGGCTCATGCCGACCGTCGCGGCGACGAGCGGGTAGTGGACGCCGTAATCGGTCCACCCGAGCGCCTGCCAGGCGGTGATCCGCACGACGCCGATCACGCCGAGGAGCGCGCCGAGCGTCAGCCCGGTCGGGATTTCGCGCGCCATGATCCGCCACCAATCGCGCAGCTGCACCTCGCGCAGCGCCATCGCGCGGATGACCAGCGAGGTCGCCTGTGAGCCGGAGTTACCGCCGCTGCTGATGATCAGCGGCACGAAGAGGGCCAGCACCACCGCCTTGGCGATCTCGTCCTCGAAGTAGCCCATCGCGGTCGCGGTGAGCATCTCACCGAGGAAGAGGGCCGCGAGCCAGCCGCCGCGCTTGCGGATCATCTCCAGATAGCTGGTCTGCATGTACGGGGTGTCCAGCGCCTCCAAGCCGCCCAGCTTCTGAAAATCCTCGGTCGCCTCCTCCTGGGCCACATCGAAGACATCGTCGGCGGTGACGATGCCGATCAGGAGGCCATCGGAGTCGATCACCGGCAGCGCCACCCGGTCGTAGCGCTCCATCGCGCGGACCGCCTCCTCGCGATCGTCGGTGGCGCGCAGGGCCACGTAGCTCCGATCCATCAGCGCGCTCACCGGCAGCGTCGGATCGGCGAGGACGAAGACGCGCAGGCTGAGATCGTCGATCAGCCGCCCTTCGGCGTCGATGACGTAGATCGCGTCGAGCGTCTCGGCGTTGCGCCCGTAGCGGCGAATGTGCGCCAACCCTTCCGCGACCGTGCGGTCCACGCGCACCCGCACGAAGTCGGGCGTCATCAACCGCCCGACACTCTCCTCCGGGTAGCCGAGAAGTTGCCGCGCCTCGCGCAAATCCGCCGGGTCGAGGGTGGTGAGCAGGCGCTGCGTGACGTTCGCGGGTAACTCGACCAGGAGCGTGGTGCGATCGTCGGGCGAGAGGGCCGCCAGCAGTTCGCGCGTCTGCGCGCCGGTGAGGTCGTGCAGCAGCGCCTCCTGGCGCTCCGGCTCCAGGTGCGCGAAGACCGCACCCGCCGCAGGGCGCGGCAGGGCGCGGAAGGCGATCGTGCGCGTGGCCGGATCGAGCCCTTCCAAAAATTCGGCCACATCGGGCGCGGCGTAGCCATCGAGCCGCCGCCCGAGCGCGGCCCACTGCTGTACGGAGACGAGTCCGTGCAGTTCGGTGGTCATCAACGCCTGGATATCGTTGACCTGGTTCAACATCGCTGGACCTCCCTCCGCGATAGCCTGCCCCGAGGGGCAAGCGGAATTGCAACGGAGAAGGCACACGTAAGCTCGCGCGACCGCACGGTGATCATCACGCGCGACACACCCGCCCTATGGACAAACGCGGACGCGCACTCAGAAAGGTCGGTGGCCTGAATTGCTGCTTACGACGGTCTTCTCCCCGACAGCTGCGAAGCGCCGGGGAGACATGGAGGGGAGGATGCTCCTCCCTCGCCTGGCGACGAGGGAGCGGAGGGGTCGAAGCGAACCCGCGCTACTCGCCGCCGCCTACCCGACGCCCCTTACTAGGGTATGGGCTCGCCATTCGCTCCTGACTCCTACGAGGTTTCGATACAGGCCCGCGAGCGCGGGTCGGCGGCATTACCCTGGCAACGCGCCACGACCCACTATAGCGCCGCCAGAGGAGTCGCGTCAATACCACGGAGACGAATCGACGCGGGCGAGTGCTACAATCCCTAGACGGGCCGTGCGAAAAAGGCACGCGGGGAGTGCAAACACGCACGCTGGCCGCTACCAGGGAAGGGTCCGATGAAGATCACACTCCGCTATTTCGCGCTCTGGCGCGAGCAAATCGGTCGCGAGGAAGAGACGCGCGAGGTCGCGCCCGACACCACCGTCAGGGCGCTGATCGACGAGGTAACGGCCGCCCATCCGCGCCTCGCCGCGTTGCGCCCCTCGACGATGTTCATGGTCAACCAGGAGTACGCCCCGCTCGGGCAGACGCTCGCGGACGGCGACGAGGTCGCCGTGATCCCGCCGGTCAGCGGCGGCAGCGGTGACGAGAACCGGGGACGGCTCTTCAAGGTCGTCGCAACCCCGCTCGATGTGCGCGAGGTGATCGCGGTCGTCGAGGATCCGGGCGCGGGGGCGGTTGTTTCGTTCACCGGCAGCGTGCGCGATCATTCGCTCGGCAAGGACGTGGTCGCGCTCGAATACGAGGCGTACCCCGCCGCCGCCGAGAAGATGATGACGCGCGTGGCGGACGAGATCGCGGAGCGCTGGGGGCTGCGGCGGGTGGCGATCATCCACCGCGTGGGGCATCTCACGGTCGGCGAGGCGAGCGTGGTGATCGCCGTCTCCTCGCCGCATCGCGCGGAGGCCTTCGCCGCCTGCGAATACGTGCTCAAGCGCCTGAAGGAGATCGTGCCGGTCTGGAAGAAAGAGGCGTATACGGACGGCGCGACCTGGATCGGCAGCGAGGCCGATTATCCGCGCGGCCCGCGAGGCACGACGACGACCACACCGGGCGACGCGACGAACGACGAGAATGCGCGATAGGGAGGAAACCTGATGACCCAGACGACGACCGGCACGCGCGCCTTCGGCCACTACATCGATGGCGAGTGGGGGAACCCGGAGAGCGGCCCGACCTTCGATACGACGAACCCGGCCACCGGCGCGCCCGTGGCGACCTACACGCGCGGCACTGCGGCAGATGTAAACGCGGCGGTCGCGGCGGCGAAAGCGGCCTTCGCCAGGTGGCGGCTCGTCCCCGCGCCGAAGCGCGGCGAGATCCTCTACCGGGTCGGGCAACTCCTGGCGACGCGCAAGGAAGCACTGGCGCGCGAGATGACCGAGGAGATGGGGAAGGTGCTGGTCGAGGCGCGCGGCGACGTGCAAGAAGGCATCGACATGGCCTTCTACATGGGCGGCGAGGGACGCCGGATGTTCGGCCAGCAGGTGCCCGCCGAACTGCCGAACAAGTGGGCGATGGCGGTCCGTAAGCCGCTCGGCGTCTGCAGCATGATCACCCCCTGGAACTTCCCGCTGGCGATCCCCACCTGGAAGATCATGCCCGCGCTCGTCGCCGGGAACACGGTCGTCTTCAAGCCCGCCACCCTCACCCCGCTGCTGGCGGTGCGGCTGGTGGAGGTCTTCGAGGAGGCCGGGCTGCCGCCGGGCGTCCTCAACCTCGTCCTCGGCACCGGCGGCGAGGTCGGCGATGCGATCCTGGCGCACCCGGATATCGCGCTCGTCTCCTTCACCGGCTCCACCGCGACCGGCGACCACGTGGCGATGGAGGCGGCGCGGACACGCAAGCGGGTGTCGCTCGAACTCGGCGGCAAGAACGCGATCATCGTCCTCGACGACGCCGATCTCGATCTGGCGCTCGATGGGATCGTCTGGAGCGCGTTCGGCACCTCCGGCCAGCGCTGCACCGCCGCCTCGCGCGTGATCGTCCATCGTTCGGTCGAGCGCGCCCTGACCGACCGCCTGGCGGAGCGGGTCGGCAAGCTCCGCCTGGGCGATGGGTTGCAGGAAGGGGTCGAGATCGGCCCGGTGATCAGCCGCTCCCAATTGGAGCGGATCAATAGCTACATGGCGATCGGGCGGCAGGAGGGGGCCGAACTGGTGATCGGCGGCGCGATCGTCAGCGACGGCAACTTCGCGCGCGGCCACTTCCACCAGCCGACGATCTTCGGCGGCGCGAAGGCGTCCATGCGTATCGCGCAGGAGGAGATCTTCGGCCCGGTGACGACGATCATCCCGGTCGATTCGTTCGAGGAGGCGATCGACGCCGCCAACGGCGTGCAATATGGCCTCTCCGCCGCCATCTACACCGCCGATGTGAACCGCGCCTTTCGGGCGATGCAGGATATCGACACCGGCATCCTCTACGTCAACGCCGGCACGATCGGCGCGGAGATCCAGCTCCCGTTCGGCGGCACGAAGGCGACCGGCAACGGCCATCGCGAGGCCGGACAGGCGGCGCTCGACGTCGTCACCGAGTGGCAGTCGATCTACGTCGATTACAGCGGTCAGCTCCAGCGCGCGCAGATCGACACCGACAAGGAGTAGGGCAGGGCGAGGCGGCGAAACGCGCAACCCGGAGGCAACCACCGCCGGGTTGCGTCGTTTCGATATGAAGACCGGGTCGCCCGGAAACGTCAACCGGTAGGTGCGGCAGGCGCGCGATGCGGCGCTTCGCAGCAGGAGATTAGGGGCAGGGAAAGGGCACCGATGGCGATGATACATATGGGAGTCTGGCACGGCGGCGCAACGGTGACGCAACGACCACGAGCACGCATGCGCGCCCGAGCGGTATTCGGCGCGCTTGCCCTGGGGTTCGTCATCCTCGGCTTACTCGCCGGCTGTTCGCGGCCCACACCGGGACTGCCGCAGGTGTGGCCGGGGCAGGCGGTCACACCCAACGTGCAGGCGCGTAGCGGCGACACGATCGAATTGCGGGTCTACGCCACCAACGACTCATCCAATCTCGAATACGGCGGCGCGAGCCAGGTGCGGACCTTCACCGCCCTCCCCGAGGGGGTCACCCTCCTCGGCTTCCGTTCGTCGGACGATAGGCGCCTGGCCTTGGACGATCAGAACCGGGCCTGGGTCGAAGAAGTCGACGAGACCAATCGGGTCGTCACCATCTCGTTCGGGCCGATCGGGCCGAAGGAGCGCAAGACCGCGACCCTCACCCTCCGCATCGACGCACCACGTGGCACGCCGCTCGCCTTCGGCACGATGCTCGCCTGGGTCAATCAGGCACCGGATACGATCGCGTGCGACAACGAGTGCGCCACGTCCGGGCTCGATGATATCAAGGCCGCCAGCCCGCAACTCGGAGCCTACGCGGAGGCACACCCGGAGCGGGTGCAGGCGCTCATCAAGGCGTACGCGGGCGGGGGCGGGGCGGCGGCGAATCCGCTGGCGCTGACGGTGGGCGACACCGCCATCGACACCACCACGCCACGGGTCGCGCTCCTGGCCGACAGCCACAAGCAACCGGGGACGACGCTGACGACCAGGGCCGCGTTCACCCCGAATGAGCCGGTGATGCTCTGGTACAATCTCCCGGATGGCACCTCGACCTTCCTCTTCCGCACCGATGCGCTCGATGACGGCGGTATCATCGCCGGCACCGATGTCGCGGGGTGGGCGGCGATCCCGACCGCCGCGACGAGCATCACCGCGCGCGGACAGTACAGCGAGGTCGAGGCGATCTACTACTTCAACCGACCGTAGTCGGGCGCGCGGGAGCTGATGCGGCAGGCACTCACGGGGCAGAATCGTCCTCGATCCACGCCCCTCTGCGCCGCTCGGTCAGCCCGGGGAGCGGCCTGAGCGATGCGCTGGGATATCTTCACCCTCTTCCCCGGCATGCTCGCCGGGCCGCTCAGCGAAAGCATCATCAAGCGGGCCACCGCGCGCGGCCTGGTCGAGATCGTCCTGCACGACTGGCGCGCGCAGGCGACCGACCGCCACCACACCGTCGATGACACCCCGTATGGCGGCGGCGCGGGGATGGTGCTGCAAGCGCCACCGCTCGTCGGTGCGGTCGAGGCGGCGCTCGGCGCGGCGCGCACCGAGATACCGGTGATCCTCCTCTCACCCGGCGGGCGGCGCTTCAGCCAGGCGATCGCGGAAGAACTGGCGCAACACCCGCGCGTCGCGCTCCTCTGCGGCCACTACGAGGGCTTCGACGAGCGGGTGCGCGACCTGATCGTGACCGACGAGATCTCGATCGGCGATTATGTGCTGACCAATGGCGAACTGGCGGCGGGGGTGATCGTGGACGCCACCACGCGCCTCTTGCCCGGCGTGATCACGGCGGAGTCGCTGGCCGAAGAGTCGCACACCTCCGGTATCCTGGAGGGGCCGCACTACACGCGCCCGCACGACTTTCGCGGCCGCACCGTCCCGCCGATCCTCCTCACCGGCCACCACGCCAACATCGCGCGCTGGCGGCGGCGTGAGGCGCTGCGCCGCACCCTCCACCAGCGCCCCGATCTCCTCGCAGATGCGGCGCTCGATGCCGACGACCGCCGCTGGTTGGCGGAGTTGCGCGCCGAGGAAGCGGCCAGCGGCGAGGCGTAGCGGCGCACAGCGTTGTTCGCACCGCCCGGATATACTCGCCCAAACGATAATCTGTGCCTGGTAACATCGGAGCAGCATCGCGGAGCATCCGGCCCGGGGATAACGCCGCGCGCCGCGCGAAACACGGCTCGAAAACCGGGACGGTCGCCCCGCCGCGCCCGCCACAAGCTGAGAGCAACGCCGCCAGGTGTGCCGCCGCCGCGTTGCCCGGCCCAGGGCCGTATGCTATCCTTGAGGCCATCGCGGGGGGCAAGATACACCATGTTGCACGGTACACAAGCCGCTGTCGAACAGACAAATAGCGCTGTCTTTGGCTGGCGACGAGTCGCACGGCGTTTGCTCGATAATGGGTGATGCGCCAACGATGCCACGGATCGTCTTCGCGATTCTCCTGATCCTGATGGCGCTGATCCAGAACACAGTCCTGCCGATGGGCCGCATCCTCGGCATCACACCGGATCTCGTCCTGGTCACCTTGCTGCTCTGGAGCGCGACGCGCGAGCCGGGTGAAGGGTTGGCCTGGGCGTTCGGGATCGGCATCTTCCTCGATCTGCTCACCCTCGCACCGCTCGGCAGCACCGCCCTATCGCTGCTGCCGGTGGCGCTGATCGGCTGGCTCAGCCGTGGACGCTTTTTCCAGAGCGGTCTCCTCTTCCCGCTGTTGATGACACTTGCCGCGACCGTGGCACACAGTCTGGCGTCGATCATTCTGACGTGGCTGCTCGTGATACTGCGCCTGAACCCGGCGGGGAGCGGGACCATCGATCCGCTCGCGGCGCTGCAATTGGCGACGCTCGGGGCGCTCCTGAACGCCATCGTCGCCCCGCTACTGTATCTGGTTGTGCAACTCGTGAATCGCTGGATCGGACGGAACGATAGCTATGTTCGCGCGTAAGAGAAATTACCCCATCTTCCGCTCGAAGAAGCGGATGGAGATCGAGCGGATCACCGACAAGAAGCATCCGCGCTCGCCGGAGCGGACGCCCGATCAGCTTCGGCTGACCCGGCGTACGGTCGTCTTCAAGGGACTCGCCGTCACCTCGTTCGCCGCGCTCACCGGGCGCCTCTGGCAACTCCAGGTGCGCGATCAGCAGGTATCGGTCGATGCCCAGCAGGTCTTCTCGCAGAACGCTTTCCCGCTCCCGGCGGCGCGCGGCCTGATCTACGACCGTGACCGCAAAATCCTGGCGGACAACATGAAGAGCTGGTCGGTGTCGATCGTCCCGGCGAATCTGCCGAATGCCGACACCGACGATGGTGCGCTCCAGCGCCGGGCGATCTTCACGACGCTGGCGAATCAGCTCCAGATGCTGGACGTGATCATCCTGCGCCCGCCGAAAATGCCGAACGAGCGGGAGTCGCGCGAGGAGATCTATCGCCGCCTCGCCACCGCGATCGGGATCGACATCGAGGCGATCCGCTACCCGGTCGAGAAACATGTGAATGAGACCAATCCGCAGCGCGCCGTGATGGTCCCCGATGGGAAACAGACGCTCAGCACCCAGCAGTTGGACACCGCCCGCGCCCTCGCGAGCGAATTCTCGACAGACATCATGAGTGTCGTTAACCCGATCGAATATCAGGTGGACATCTTCGGTGAGTGGCGCCCGTACACACCGCGCGTTATCAAGGCCGGGGTCGACAAGGGGGTCGCGCTCGGCATCGAGGCGAACCGGCTCTACCTCCCCGGCGTGCAGATCGACGATCAGGCGCTCAGCCGCAATTATCGTGTCGGCGCGGAGATGGGCCACATCCTCGGCTATACCGGGCCGATCACGGCGGAGGAGCGCACCGCCGCGCTCGTCCTTGACGAGCGCGGCCAGGCATTGACCGACGCCAATGGCGACCCCCTCTACGACTATGGTATCAGCGACGCCGTCGGCAAGGCCGGACTCGAAAGCGGCCTGGAAAATCTGCTCCGCGGGCGCGAGGGGAAGTACGTCGCCAAGATGAATGCGTCTAACCACGTCGTCGGCGAGTACCCCGAACTCCGCAAGCCCGCCGTCAACGGCAATAGCGTCGTCCTGACGATCCCGCTCGATTACCAGCAGCAGGTGATCAAGATCCTCCAGGAGGGTTACCTCGGCAAGGGCGGCATCAACAACGTCAAGCCGCTGCTTGAGGAAGCGAATAAAAAAGCGCTGACGGACAACCCGCCGCGCCCTGATAGGGTGAAGCCGATCCCGCCTCCGGCCGGTGCGGCGGTGGCGATCGATCCGCGTAACGGCGAGATCCTGGCGCTGGTCAGCCTGCCGGGCTACGATGTGCGCCTCTTCGCCAAGGGGATCACGCAGAAAGAGTTCGATGTCCTGCTGGAGAAGGATGTCCCCGATAAGGACAAGACCCACCCGTTGCAGAACCGGACGATCGCCAGCGTCTATCCGCCCGGCTCCACACTGAAGACCTTCCTGGCGATGGCCGGACTGCATACCGGCACGATCAGGGATGATACGAAGTTCACATGCCTGGGCAACATCCGCGTCCCACCGACCGGCGACGAGAAAGGGGGCAACCATTACTACTGCTGGACGCGCGATCAGCAGCATCAGGATCTGACCGTCTACGAAGCGCTCGCCACCTCCTGCGACGTCTTCTTCTACACGCTGGCGGGGCCAAAGCAGACCGACAATTTCGGCGTCGATACGCACTTCTACCAGCCGAACAGCGGCAATCCCGCGTATTTCAACGGGCTCGGGATCGACAAAATCAACGAGCACTTGCGCCTCTATGGGTTCGGGGCGCTGAGCGGTATCGAACTCGGCGACGAGGTGCGGGGATTGGTCCCCGGTATCGCCTGGAAAGAGCAGACCTTCGTCGGCGATTCCTGGTCGCTCGGCGATACCCTGGTGACCGCGATCGGGCAGGGCTACATGCAGGTGACGCCGCTGCAACTCTGCAACGCCACCGCCGCGCTCGCCAACGGCGGCACCGTCTACAAGCCGACCCTGGTCCACGAGGTGGTCAACGATCAGGGGCAGACGGTGCGCGGCCAGCAATCGCAGATCATTCGCAAGCTACCGGTCGATCGCAGTCTGCTGGAAGTGGTCCGCAAGGGCATGAAGATGAATGTCGAGTGGCACCGCGACAATCAGGTCAAGGGTCTGGTCGCGCCGAGCTTCGACGAGGCGGGCAACCCGATCCCCGGCACCGAACAGTTCCCGCTCCCGCCAGGGATCGATGCGGGGGTCAAGACCGGCACCGCCGAGTATGACGGCGCCTTTGTGGACGATGACGGGCTGCTGCTGAAAGCGCACGCCTGGTGCGCGGCCTTCGCCCCCTACAACAACCCCGAGATCTGCGTCCTCGCCTTCGTCGAAGGAGGCTCGGGGAGCGCCACGATCGCCGCGCCGGTCGCGGCGGGGATGATCAACGCCTGGTTCGCCCGCAAGTCGGACCCGAATCAAGCCTGATAGCGATAGCGCCAGCGATTCGATCGCGGGGCGGCGGGGCGGCACCGTCCCGCCCCGCGCCCCTCCCCACAATCACCACCACAACCCGCGCTACACTCACCGAGAACTCCGGGCCAGAGGCTTGACCTGGGCCGGAGCATCGGCTACACTGTGTACGTACAGCCTCATCGGGGGCTGCCCGGTAACGGTGTCGGCGGTCGCGCGGCGCGCAAGCGCGGCAGGAGGGGTGCGATGGCGCAACATGTTCACGCGTATGTCCACGATCCACCATCGCTCGCCAGGGGGCGAGCCATCGGTGGCACGGCGGCAGCGTTGATCAGAGTGCGCGGCACGCGCGAGGGGCTGCTATTGGCGGTGCCGGACGACGCCCGCACGTATGGGCCGCGCGAGGTCGCGCAGGCGCTCGCGGCCCATCTCGATGGCGCGGAGGCATTCTTCAACGGGGCTGACGTGATCGTCGATCTCGGCGAGCGCGACGTGACCGATGAGGAGATCGCCTTCTATCGCCAGGTGTTGGAGGAGCGCGAGGTCGTCGTGCGAGGCTTCACCGCCAGCAGCCCGCACGGGCGCGCGGCGATCCGCAAGTCCGGTTACCATCCGCTGCAAGTCGCCCCGACCGACCGCGCCCAGGTACAACCGGGCAGCCAGCCGAGCAACGCGCAGATCCATCCGGTCAACCCGGAGGCGAACGAGGCACTCTATCTGCGGCGGACCCTCCGCTCGGGCTCGCGCATCCGGCATCACGGCCACCTGGTCCTCCTGGGTGATATCAACGCTGGCGCGGAAGTCGCGGCCTCGGGCGACATCATGGTCTGGGGCATGGTGCGTGGCATGGTTCACGCCGGGGCACTCGGTGACGACGGCGCGATCATCTGCGCGCTCGGCCTCACCCCCACACAGCTGCGGATCGGCAGTCATTACGCATTGCCGCCCTCAGATACGAAAGGCGGCACGCCCGGCACACCGGAGCGCGTCCGTCTGGAAAACGGTCGGCTCATCGTCGAGCCCTGGAAGTTGAAGTAGACGGAGTAAGCCGGAGGAGCAATGGGACGCTGCATCACCGTAACCTCGGGGAAGGGGGGCGTCGGTAAAACGACGACCACCGCGAACCTGGGGATGGCCCTGGCGATGAACGGCAAGAGTGTCTGTCTGATCGACGCCGACATCGGACTCCGCAATCTCGATATCGTCCTCGGGCTCGAAAACCGGATCGTCTACGACCTGGTCGATGTGATCGAGGGCAACTGCCGCGTGAAGCAGGCGCTGATCCGCGATAAACACTTCCAGAACCTGTCGCTGATCCCCGCCGCGCAGACGCGCGACAAGGACGCGGTCTCCCCGGAGCAGATGGCCGAACTCTGCCAGAAGCTGAGCAAGGACTTCGACTTCGTGGTGATCGACTCACCCGCCGGGATCGAGCAGGGCTTCCGCAACGCCATCGCCGGGGCCGACGAGGTGCTGGTGGTGACGACGCCGGAGGTTTCGGCGGTGCGCGACGCCGACCGGATCATCGGGCTGGTGGAGGCGGCGGAGCTGCCGCAGCCGCGCCTGATCCTCAATCGCCTCAATCCCGCGCTCGTGCAGCGCGGCGAGATGATGACGACCGAGGATGTGCAGGACATCCTGGCGATCGAGCTGGTGGGCATCGTCCCCGAGGATTCAACGATCGTCATGGCCTCCAATCGTGGCGAGCCGGCGGCCCTCTCCGATGCGAGCCGCGCCGGTCGGGCCTACCGCGAGATCGCGCAGCGCCTACTTGGCGAGGAGATCCCGATCGTGATCCCGGTGGTTAACGACGGTTTCCTGACGCGGATGATGAATGCTTTTCGCCCGCGCCAGCGCGTGGCGAGCTAGCGGGAGGGGGGAACAATGAGCTTCTTCCGCAGTTTATTTGCGAAGCAGCCGAGCAGCGCCCAACTGGCGAAGCAGCGCCTCCAGGTCGTCCTGGTGCAGGATCACCTTTCGATGCCGCCCGGCACGATGGACGCCATCAAGGCCGAGATCGCCGAGGTGATCTCACGCCACCTGGACATCGACCCGACCGGGGTCGAGGTCGCGGTGGAGCGCCGCGGCCGCAACGACGAACTGATCGCCAACATCCCGGTGCGGCGTACCCAGACGCGGACCCGCGATGGCGCACCGATCGCGCTCGACCGCCCCAAACCCACCCCGACGAGTCGCACACGCCCTTCGCTGGCGAGCGGGCGTCCGAACGGTCGGCGGCGGGGCTAACCGAACATACCACCGCGCCCCGTCCGGTGAGCACACCGGGGGCGCGACGGTAGCGAGCTGGCGGTGCGATCGTCGGTCAGGACAGGCAGCAACGGCGGTGCGATCGCCGGGGGGATATCGTCGGGCGCGCGACCTTTCGGCGGGCGAGGCGACAGGAGCGGTCTTCATACCGTCACCCTCACACGGACCCGCACCACGGGCCACACAACCGATGAACCTGACGGGGCGAGGAGGTATCTCTCGCCCCGCCTCCTTTTTGTGGAGTGGGCGTAGTGACGGCCCTCACCCCGTCGCGTCCGCCCAGAGGGCACCCGGCACGCCACCCCTCTCCCACTCCGGGAGAGGGGCTTGCTGACTTGATGGGGTAGCCGATGGCGCGGTGGCTCCCTGACCACCCTCACCCCGCCGCCTGCGGGCGGCACCCCGCTCCCCATCCGAGGAGCGGGGGCATCGCCGTCAATAGTGCATTTGGCTGCGGTGGATGCGGCAGCAACATTCCAGTCCCCGGAGGGGGCTTCGTAGCGGCGCGGCCGCCCTTAACCGGGGCAGTGTGCCCTTCATGGGTAGTGGCTGCCCTCCGGGGTACAGTGTGCCCTTCATGGGTAGCGGCTGCCCTCCGGGGTACAGTGTGCCCTTCATGGGTAGCGGCTGCCCTACAGGGTATTTCAACCCCGGACCCCCGCCGCTAGACGCTAACCCGTTTCCTCACAGCACCATGCCAGCAACATCCCAGTCCGCGTACCACTCAGCCGGGAGCGGCTGCCCTCCGGTGTACTTCAGTCCAACGGCACCACCCACAGGACGATATCACCCCTACCTCGTCTTCTGTTCCGTCCCCTTCCCCCTCCCGTGCCCCCGCTGTGCTCTCTGTGCCTCCTGCCCCGTCCCCTTCCCCCTACGCCACGAGATTGCGCTCTTTGGCGAAGGCTTCATGCTCGCCGCCATCGATGATCGCGCGCAGATGCTGGATGAGCTGCCAGACATCGGCGAACGAGGTATACAAGGCGATCGGGGCGAGGCGGATCACGTCGGGCGGGCGGAAGTCCGGCACCACGCCGCGCGCCTTCAACGCCTTGACGATGCGCGGGGCGTCGTCGTGCTCCACCGCGACATGACCGCCGCGCCGCGCCTCATCGCGCGGCGTGCCGATCCGGTAGCCGTAGGGCGCGGCGGTGAGGCCATGCGCCTCAAGGAGATCGATCAGGTAGCCGGTCAGGCGCAGCGACTTGGCACGAATCGCCGCGATCCCCGCCTCCGCAAAGATGGTGAGCGAGCCGTGCAGCGGCGCGGCACTGAGCACCTGGATCGTGCTGATCTGCCACGCCCCCGCGTCCGGTGCCGCGTCGAAACCGGTCGCCATGTCGAACTGCCGCGCCTTGTTGCTCCCCCACCACCCGGCCAGTCCCGGCGTCCGCCCGAAGTGTCGCCGGTTGATGTAGAGCCCCGCCGTGCCGCCCGGCCCGTTATTCAGGTATTTGTAGTTGCACCAGCAGGCGAAATCGACCCCCCACGCATCGAAGCGATGCGGGATAACGCCGATCGAGTGGCAACAATCGAGGCCGATCAGCGCGCCACACTCGTGCGCCGCGCTGGTCAGCCGCGCCAGATCGAAGAGCTGGCCGCTGCGATAGAGGACCGAGGGGAGGAGCAGGATCGCGGTCGTCTCGTCGAGCGCGGCGATGATCCGCTCCTCGTCAACCGTGCGGCCATCCTCGCTCCCCACCAGGATCAGGTCGGCCTCGGGATCGCCACCGCGCAGCGCGATCTGGCTCCGCAGCGCGTAAAGATCGGAAGGGAAGTCGAGCGCGGTCGCGACGATCTTGCGCCGCTCCCCGGTCGGCTGATAGAAGGTCGCCAGCAAGGCGTGCAGGTTTGTCGTCGTCGTGCCGGTGACGACGACCTGATCCGGCTCCGCGCCGATCAGCGGCGCGCTGAGGCGACCGAGCGCTTCGCCGAGGTAGTACCACGGCTGCGGTGCCCCCAACCACCCCTCGATTCCCAGCGTCTTCCACTCCTCCAGTGTTCGCAGGACCGCCGCCTCGGCATCGCGCGAGAGAAGCCCGAGCGAATTGCCGTCGAAGTAGAGTCCCCCTTCCGGCAGATAAAACCGCGAACGATATGCGCCGAGCACATCGGCGCGGTCCAATTCGGCGGCATAGTCGGCATCAACACGCATCGACGATCCTTTCTCCAGGCGATCCAGCACGCCACAACACCCGCTCAGTATACGCGCCCGTCAGGCGGGCTCGGCAGCCTCATGCGAGTGCGTTCACGTCACCCGATGCCACGCTATGCTATTAATAGCCCTGTTCAGCGATCGGCGGGCTGGCGATGCCCGTGCCATGCAGGGATAAAGGAGCGACAGGATGCGTATCGACCTCTTGAAGCAACTGACCGAGGCCGCCGGGATTCCGGGCTATGAGGAGCGCCTGCGCGCGATCGTGATCCCCGAACTCCGGGCGACCTGCGACGACGTCTCGATCGATGCCCTCGGCAACGTGATCGGCATCAAGCGGGGCAGCGGCGAGGGGCCGCGCCGCAAGGTGATGCTCGCGGCGCACATCGACGAGATCGGCTTCATGGTGAAGTACGTCTCCGATGACGGCTTCCTGCGCCTGCAACCGCTCGGCGGCTTCGACCCGCGCTCGCTCTTCCAGCAACGGGTGATCGTCCACGCGGGCGACGGCCAGGATTATCGCGGTGTCCTCGCCCCCGCCGCGAAGCCCGCCCACCTCCTCAGCGAGGCCGAGCGCGGCAAATCGCCGCAGGTGGCCGAGTTCTACGTCGATCTCGCCCTCCCGGCGGCGCGGGTACGGGCGGCGGTCGGACTCGGCGATATGGTGACGCTCGATCGGACCACGGAGGAGATCGGCGACTGCGTGGTCGGCAAGGCGATGGATGACCGCCTCTCGGTCTTCGTGATGCTCGAAGCATTGCGCGCGCTGCGCTCGACGAACTGCGACATCTACGCCGTGGCGACGGTCCAGGAAGAGGTCGGGCTGCGCGGCGCGGTCACCTCGGCCTACGCCATCGACCCGGACATCTCGATCGCCCTCGACGTGACGCTGGCGATGGATCTACCGGGCGCACCGGCGGAGGATCGGGTTACCACGCTCGGCGCGGGGACGGCGATCAAGCTGATGGACTCCGCCTCGATCTCGCACCCGAAACTGGTCCGCTTCTTCCGCGACACCGCCGAGCGCGAGGGGATCCCCTACCAGCTCGAGATCCTGCCGCGCGGCGGCACCGATGCCGGGTCGATGCAGCGTGCGCGCGGCGGCAGCGCCGCGATCACCCTCTCCACCCCCACGCGCTACGTCCACACGGTGAACGAGATGGGCCACAAGACCGACATCCAGGCCGGGATCGATCTCCTGGCGCGTGTCCTCGAAAGCGCGCACGAGATCGACACCGCGCTGTAAACTCAGCCGGGATGGCGCGGGGCGGGCGATGCCTGCCCCGCGCCGAACGGCTCGACAGCTGGCCGCAGCGCAATGTTGCGGTGCGCTACGGCGGAAAGGCGCTCACACTATGAGCATCACCTTGTGCGACGTGATGAAAGAGAACTGGCAGGCGTGCGTCGCGTCCAACGCCTACTCGCTCGCCGAATCGAAGTTCATGCCGACCTTCGTCCCGCAGGCGATCTACGCCCGCGCAGGGGCAGATGGTGCCGAGATCATGGTCGGGTTCGCGATGTACGGCTACTACCCCGATGGTGCGCCACCGCTCGGCCTGCGCCACTGGATCTTCCGGCTGATGATCGCGCACGAGCAGCAGGGGCGCGGCTACGGCACCGCCGCGTTGCGCCAGATCATCGCGCGCCTGGAAGCCGATCCCGCCTGCGACGACGTGCTGATCGGCTACGAGCCGGATAACACGGTCGCGCGCGCCCTCTACGCCCGCCTCGGCTTCGCGGAGCAGGGAACGACGCCGTGGGGCGAGTTATATGCCCATCGGGCAACCACGAAGCCGGAATAAGTCATAAGGTTGTCGCCGCTGCGATCTTATACCGGCACCGCGACGATGTTCCTCGCTGCGGGCTTCACGGAGGTCGCGCGTCGCCATCCCGAGCGTCGGCTGATGCATCTCGTCCTGGACGAGCCGCAGTAGATCGTCCGCCCGACTGCTACTATACTTTCGCCGATTCGTGCATGAGGCGTGGACCACCGCGACAGCGCTGCGCGCGGCTCGACAGACAAGCAAGGGCGAGGGGCACGGTTGGCGCGGGCACACGAGGGCATCGATCGGCGCGTTGGCGCGGGCACGGCGGGACAAGAGGCGACACAGACCGCCCTGCGCGCCTGGCTCGCGGCACACCGGGCCGGGCTCGGCTGCGCGATCCTGTTGCTGCTGCTAGGCACCGCGCTGATCAGCGCCCTCCCCGACCACACGATCACCACCGACGAGACGGTCCATATCCCGGCGGGGTACGCCTATTGGACGCGCCACGACTTCGCGCCCAACAACGAGCACCCGCCCCTCGCCAAGCTCTGGGCGACCATCCCCTGGCTCATCCTGAATCCGCCGGAGCCGCCGGCCACCGCCGCCGAGACCCCCGCCAAGCGCACGGTCAACACCGGGCGCTACTTCTGGCAACTGAACGTCGCGCGGATGGGCGAACTCGTCTTCTGGGCGCGCGTGCCGATGATCCTGCTGACCCTCGCGCTCGGCGGGCTGATCTTCGCCTGCGGGCGGCGACTCTTCGGTGCCCGCGCGGGATTGCTGGCGCTCGCCCTCTTCTGCCTGGAACCGACCGTCCTGGCGCACGGCTGGATCGTCCACACCGACATCCCCGCCTCGCTAGCCTACCTGAGCTGGTGGGCGGCACTGGCGGTTTATGTCGTCCGGCCCGGTTGGCCGCGCGCGGTCCTGCTCGGCGTCGCCACCGGCGCGGCGATCGTGACGAAGTACAACCTCCTGATCCTCCTCCCTTTCGGCGTGCTGGCCCTGGTGATCCTGCTGGTCATCGTGCCGCGACGGGGCGGACGCCGCGCGCCGCTGCTGGCGCACGCGGGGCTCGTGGCGTTGCTGACCCTGCTGATTCTCAATGCGGTCTACTTCTTCACGCACCGCCCGCTGACCGACGTGGACATCGCCTGGTTGCGGCAAGAGGATCCGGGCCGCGCCGATCGGGTGCTGGCGATCATCCGGGCGCTCGCCCCGATCATCCCGCCCTACTACCAGTTCGGCACCTACACCGTCCTCACGCACAACGGCGACGGCCACCCCGCCGGATTGCTCGGCCTCAACGATCAGCAGGGGTGGTGGTATTACTTCCCGGTCGCGTTCGCGCTGAAGACGGCGCTGCCGTTCCTCATCCTGACGCTCGCCGCGCTCGGCTGGTCGGTCTGGCGGATCGCGCGACGCCGTGACTGGTGCCCCCTGATCGTGCTCGGCCCGCTGCTGATCTTCGCCGCCAGCGCCATGAGCAGTCACATCAATATCGGCATCCGCCATTTCTTGCCGGTCTTCCCCTTCTGCTTCCTCCTCGGCGGTGCCGCGCTCGATCGCCTGCTCGCGAAGCGCGGACGCTGGCCGCGTCGCTTGCACTTACGCGGCATCGCACGGGCGACGGTCGGCCCGGCGCTCGTCGCGCTGACCCTGGGCGGGATGCTCGTCGGGACCGCGCGCGCCTACCCCAATTACCTCAGCTACATGAATCCACTCGCCTGTTGCCAACCACCCTGGTACTATCTCTCCGACTCGAATGTGGAGTGGGGGCAGGATGTCGGGGCGCTGGCGTCATACCTGCACGCACGCGGCGAGACAACAGTACGCGAGGCGATCGTGACACCGGAGACGCTGACCTACGCGGGGATCACGCCGCTCGATCTCTTCGCCCCCGAGACGGCGAGCGCCCCGCCGACACGCTACATCGCCGTCGGCGCGAGCTTCCTCAACGGCTCGGTGATCGACCTGACCCACCCGCAGAATACCCCCGATAGCCTGGCGGAATATCGCAACCTCGTCCCGGAGGCGATCTTCGGCGGCTCGATCTATCTCTATCGCGCCGACAGCATCCCGGCCCCCCCGCTGTTGCGCGCGCCGCTGCCCGACGGTCAATATCGCGCCACGCTCGCGCTGCGTAAGCAGCCGCAACAGCTCAGGGCCGGACAAAGCACGGCGTTGCGCGTCCGGGCCACGAATACGAGCGCCCTGCCGTGGCCCACCGATGACACCGCGACCGGGGCGAATCAGCTCCGCCTCGGCGACCGCTGGCGCGACGCGCGGACCGATGCGGTGGTATTGGATGATGGGCGCAGTCCGCTCACCTTCGCGGTCCTTCCGGGGCAGACGGCGGACCTGGAACTGCTGGTTACCGCGCCCGCGCAACCGGGGACATACACCCTCGAAATCGACCTGGTCCAGGAAGGGGTGGCCTGGTTTGGCGCACGCGGCGGGGCACCGTTGCGCGTGACGGTCACGGTGCAACCCTGAGTGACGACCGCGCCACCCGCAGCACGGCCGATCGTCCCGCCCCGCGCCAGACCACCCGGGACTTGTTCCCCGCCGCGCGCCTTTGGTATGCTAGCCCTAATGCGGCAGCGCGCGAGGGGGATGAAGAGCCACGCGCGCTGCCTTCTTTACGATGGGGCGGGTCCAGGTCTATCGCCACCCCACTATCTGAAGTGAGTTTTCGATGACAACACAACAATCCATGCCCGAGGAGACGACCCCGGATGTGGCTATGGACGAGGCCACGCCCGCAACCAATTTACGGACCCTGCCCGTTATCGTCATGGACGAGACGATCCTGATGCCCCATATGTCCCTGCCCTTACCGATCGAGGATGACGAGACAGCGGCGGCGATCGCCGCCGCCCCCGCACACGGGCGACAGGTCCTCTTGCTGACCGAGCGTCCACTATCCCCGGAGGAGCGCGCGCGTCTGGCGACGATCGGCGAGGGGGAAGACGACGAATACGAACTCTGCGAAGTCGGGATCATCGCCGATGTGGGCCAGCAGATCACCCGTCCCGGCAACCCGCCCGCGATCCTGTTGCAAGGGCAGTCGCGCGGCCAGGTGATCGACTTCGGGTCCGGGCCGGGCTATCCGCTGGCGACGGTCGAGCGCCGCGACGACCCGCCCACGGAGAACGATGACGCGGCGGTCACGATGACTGCGGTCCTGGAACAGGTGGAAGCCTACCTGGGGATGATGCCGAACGTCCCCGAAGAAGTGCTGATGATGGTACGCGGCGTCGAGGAGCCGGGCTGGCTCGCCGACCTGATCGCCTTCTCCCCCGAGTTCAGCTCGGAGCAGCGCCAGAATCTGCTGGAAGAGTACGACCCGATCGCGCGCCTACGGATGGTATCGGTGATGGTGCAGCGCCGTCTCGATGTGCTCAATCTGCGGCAGCAGATCCAGGCCGAGGCGCAATCGGGGATGGACAAGCAGCAGCGCGAATACTATCTGCGCGAGCAATTGCGCGCCATCCAGAAGGAACTCGGCGAGGGCTCGCCGGAGGCGACGCTCGCCACCGAGATGCGCGACAAGATCGAGGCCGCCGGGATGCCGGAGGAGGCCAAGAAGAAGGCGCTCGCGCAGGCCGAGCGCCTGGAGCAGCAGCCGCCGCACTCGCCCGAGGTGGGGATCATCCGCACGTACCTCGAATGGCTCACCGAACTCCCGTGGGCGGTCGAGACGCCCGACCTCCTCTCGCTGGCGAACGCCCAGCGCGTCCTCGACGAGGACCACTACGGGCTCGACAAGGTCAAGGAGCGGATCATCGAGTTCCTGGCCGTCCGCAAGCTGGCGGGCGACCGCCTGAAGGCCCCGATCCTCTGCTTCGTCGGCCCCCCTGGCGTCGGCAAGACGAGCCTCGGCAGGTCGATCGCGCGCGCGTTAGGCCGCAACTACGGGCGCATGGCCCTCGGCGGGGTCCACGATGAGGCGGAGATTCGCGGCCATCGCCGCACCTACGTCGGGGCGATGCCGGGGCGCGTGATCAAGGCGCTGCGCGACGCGGGGAGTCGCAATCCGGTCCTCGTGCTCGACGAGATCGACAAGCTCGGCGCGGACTGGCGCGGCGATCCTTCCTCGGCGCTGCTGGAAGTCCTCGACCCGGAGCAGAACACGACCTTCTCCGATCACTACATGGAGGTGCCGTTCGACCTGTCGGACATCCTCTTCATCACCACCGCCAATCAACTCGACACGATTCCCGCACCACTGCGCGACCGCATGGAGATCATCGAGGTCAGCGGCTACACGGAGTTGGAGAAGCTGCACATCGCGCGGGACTTCCTCGCGCCGAAGCAGCTCGACGCGAACGGTCTGACGAGCGAGTTGCTCACCTTCGACGACGATGCGTTCGGCGCGATCGTCCACGCCTACACCCGCGAGTCGGGCGTGCGCGGGCTGGAACGGGAGATCGGCGCGGTCTGCCGCAAGGTCGCGCGCCGCGTCGCGGAGTCACAGGAGACGATCGCGGAGAGCGCCGCCGCCGTCAGCGGCACCGATCTCGACGCGGGTGAGGCGCTGCCCGCGTCCGACATACTCGCCACCCTGGCGACGCCGACCGTGCATGTGAACGCGGAGAATCTGCACGAGTACCTCGGTATCCCGCGCTACGAGCACGACGAGGCCGAGCAGAGCGACGAGATCGGCGTGGCGACCGGGGCCGCGTATACCGGCGTCGGGGGCGAACTGCTCTCGATCGAGGTATTGCTGACCGAGGGTAAGGGCGAGATCATCCTGACCGGCCAACTCGGCGACGTGATGAAGGAATCGGCGCGGGCGGCGGTCAGCTACGCCCGCTCGCGCGCCGGGACGCTCGGGGTCACGCCCGGCTTCTTCGATACGCACCAGATCCACATCCACGTCCCGGCCGGTGCCACGCCGAAGGACGGCCCCTCGGCGGGGATCACCATCGCCACGGCGCTGATCTCGGCCCTCACCGGCGTCCGCGTCCACAAGGATGTGGCGATGACCGGCGAGATCACGCTGCGCGGGCGGGTGCTACCGATCGGCGGACTGAAGGAGAAGACGCTGGCGGCACACCGCGCCGGCATCCGCACCTTCATCCTGCCGCGCCGCAACGCGAAGGATCTGGCCGAACTGCCGGAGGTGATCCGCGAAGGACTCAACTTCATCCAGGTCGAGCACGTCGATGAGGTACTCAGCGTCGCGCTGCTGGAAGACCCGGCGCGCGCCCTCTCCGTCGCCTGACATACAAGCGACGAAAAAGGGGCCACCCACAAGTGTGGGCGGCCCCTTTTTCATGGGAAATCGAGTTGCTCGGTGCTAGTTCTCGTCGCTGGTTGGCACGAACGGCGGCGCGATCGCGCCGAGATCGACGTAGTGCGCGTGGCTCAGGCCCTCGATCTGCCGGATCTCATCGAGGACCGGGCGGGGCAGTGGATCATCGAGCGTGACGATCATCACCGCCTGCCCGCGCACTTCTTGCCGCCCGACCTGCATCGCCGCGATGTTGACCCCGCGCGAGCCGAGCAGCATCCCCACCGCCCCGATCCGGCCCGGTCGATCGCGATGCGAGATCAGCAGCAGGCGTCCGCCGAGTTCCAGGGAGACCGCGAAGCCATCGAGCGCGGTGATCAGCCCCCGACCATTCGCGCCGACAGTGCCGGTCGCCGCGTGCCAATGGCCGTGCCCGTCGCTGCTCCCCGCGCTCAGGCGCATCTCCACCTGCATCGGCTCATCGGGGCGACCGTCGCTGAAACGCTCGCTGATCTTGATCCCGCGCCGCCCGGCGAGCAGCCGCGCGTTGACGAGGGTGACCTGCTCGGGGATCGCCGTCCGCAGGAAACCCGCGAGCGCCGCCGCCCCGACCAGCGTGGGGTTGACCCCCGCCGCGCTGCCGATGAAGCCGAGTTCGATCGCGGTGGCGGGGCCGTCGACCGTCTCCGCCAGGAGTTGCCCGATGCGCTCCGCCAGATCGCGCCAGGGGCGGAGGGTCGCCAGCGCGCCGGGGGCGAGTCCCGGCAGATTCACCGCGTTATCGACCAGTTCACCAGCTAGCGCCGCCAGCGTCGTCTCCGCCGCGACGATCCCGACACCTTCCTGCGCCTCGACCGAGGAGGCGGCGAGATGGGGCGTCACCGTCACGTTCGGCAGGGTCAGCAACGGCGAGCCGACCGGCGGCTCCTGCTCGAAGACATCGAGCCCCGCCCCGCCGAGATGGCCGCTGGTCAGCGCATCGTAGAGCGCCGCCTCGTCGACCAGACCGCCGCGCGCGCAGTTGATCAGGAACGCGCCCTGCTTCATCCGCGCCAACTCGTTCGCGCCGATGATCCCCTTCGTCTCCGGCAACAAGGGCAGATGCAGGGTGATGATGTCGGCCGCCGCCAACACGGCGTCCAACGGCAACGCCGTGGCCCCGAGCGCCTCGGCGGTCGCGGCGGAGACGTAGGGATCGTAGATCAGCACGTCCATCCCGAACGCGCGCGCACGGCTCGTCACCTCGCGCCCGATCCGCCCCAACCCGACCACGCCGAGAATCTTGCGGTAGAGTTCGCTGCCGACGAACTGCTTGCGCTCCCACTTCCCGGCGCGCAAACTGGCATCGGCGAGGGGGATATGGCGCAGCGTCGCCAGGGTGACGGCCAGCGTATGCTCCGCAGCGGCGATCGAATTCGGGCCGGGGGTGTTGAGCACGGCGATACCCCGCTCGGTCGCCGCAGGCACATCGATATTGTCCGTGCCAACCCCGGCGCGCGTGACCACGCGCAGGCGCGTCCCGGCGGCCAGCACCTCGGCGGTGACTTTCGTCTCGCTCCGCACGATCAGGGCATCGTACTCGGGGAGGATCGCCAGCAAGTCCTCGCGCGACAATCCCGTTCGCACATCAACAATTGCGCGCGCTCGTAATATCGCCACACCCGCTTCTGCCAGCGGATCGCTCACCAGCACCCTGAACATGTTTTCTCCCGTCCTCGCCCGCCGACACGGGTCACCGCCACACCAGAATACGCGCCGAAAGCGCGGTACGCAGCACCGCATCGGTACGGGAGCAGTATACCAGCGCACCGTGCGCCACTCCCGCACCCATCGTTTCGATGGCGAGCACGGGGCGAGTACGGCGCGCTGATTGTCGTCGCGTCGGCGTGATTCGTACAGCGCCGACCGGTCAGGGCGTGCCGGTAAAGGTGTCGCACGACTCGATCTGGCCGGACTGATACCCGGCCAGGAACCATTTCTGGCGTTGTTGCGCCGAGCCATGAGTCCACGACTCCGGGTTGACCCGCCCTTGTGTCGTGCGCTGGATCCGATCGTCGCCGACCGCAGCGGCGGCATCGAGGCCATCCTGGATGTCCGCCTGCGACGGCTCCGTCAGGAAGCCGGTACTGGCCGCGTGCTTCGCCCAGATCCCGGCGTAGCAATCGGCCTGCAACTCGGTCCGTACCGACGAACTCTGCGGGCCGGTACTACCGTCATTCGACCTGTCGAGCGTCCCCTGCAAATCCTGAATGTGATGCCCGTACTCGTGCGCCACCACATACGCCTCGGCGAAGGGGCCGCCCTTGGCCCCGAAGCGGGAGCGCAACTCATCATAAAAGCCGAGATCGATGTATACCTTCTTGTCCGCCGGGCAATAGAATGGCCCCACTTCCGACGAGGCAGTGCCACAACCGGTACTAGTCGCACTGGTGTAGAAGACGGTGTTGGCGGTCCGATAGCCCAGTCCGCGCCTGGTGAACTCACCGTTCCAATAACTCTGGATGCTGTTGACGTAGCCGAGGATGCGGCAATCCTCGCGCTGATTCGCGTCCGCGCCGGTCTGGCAACTGGCGACCGACCCGCCGGTGCCGCCCGACTGCGTCGCCTGCACCCCAGCGGGATTGCCGGTGGTGCCGCCCCCCTGGATGATGCTCGTCGGATCGACGCCGAGGAGCAACGCCGCGACGATGATGATCACCGTGACGATCCCGCCGCCCCCGCCGATCGCCAGCCCACCCCTGGAGATGCCGCCACCGCCCTGACCGCGCCGATCCTCGACTTGCGAGCTATCGAGTTTGGCATCGTCTCTGAAGTCCACTCCCTGCCTCCTCCGCGCGCTCACACGGCATTTCGCCGCCCCTGATGCTGGAATAGTGGGGATGCGCCTCGCAACTCGCGTGCCGTGATTCGGCGGAAACACTCGCCAATACCGTAGCGCGGAAGCGGAGCGAGGCGCATCTTAGCCCTTTCTGCATCGTTTTCGCGGGGGAAACCTCGTCAACTTCAGAATCTATGGTATTGTAGCCCGGATCTCTGCGCGCGCTGAGATGAGGGAAGGGGCGCGCAGCGCCTTATGAAGTATGCAGACCGATCGTTCAGGTAGACGTCGTCCGCCGCAGGCGTATTATCCCATACGCCTGCGCCATCAGCCCAATCGGTGTCGCGTATCCCGCGCTCCCGCCCGGTGCAGGGCGAGGATATGCGCGCCATTCATGCCGAGGGCCGCGCGACGCTGGTCAGAACACCCGTGCAGCGGGCGCGACACGGGCGAAGGGGGAAACGATGCAGCGGCGAACCTTTCTCACGCTGGGGCTCCTGGCGCTGTCGGCGGCGGCCTGCGGCCCATCCTCCTCGCCGGGCGGGGAGAATGGCGCGGCGCGCGGGACGACGACGGCCAATCCCGTACAGTCCACCGTTCCACCGACGCCGACCAAAATGTATGGCCTCAATGAGTTGGTGTCGATCAAGGGCTGGGATCTCGCGATTCAGAAGGTCGAACGGATCGGCAACCGCCTCGCCTGGTCACAATTCAACCCGGTGCTGGTGGCGAATGGGACGTGGTTCGCGGTGATCGTCGATCTCAAGAACACCGGCAGCGCGCCCGCCACGCTCGCCCTGACCGATTTCATCCTCCGCGCGGCGGACGCCACGTTCACCCCGCCCGATGTCAGCCAGATCAACGCCTACGGGCAAATGCACGGCGCTAAGGCTCTCGGCGAGCCGGTGCAGCCGGGGGCTAACGTCAGCTACTACACCATCTATGATGTCGCACCGGATGTGACAAACGTGCAATTCACCTTTCTCAAGGATACGCAGCCGGTTTTCGCGGTAGGCAACGCCACGCGGGCGGGCTGATCTCCGTCTCCTCTTACAGCGCTCGGTGCTAGCGGCAAGACAATGGCGTAGCCCGCTGATAGATGCAGGCCACGCCGCTTTTCATCTGCGGCACCACCGGTCAGATCACACGCACGGCATCGCCCATGCCTCCGACGGGCGTTGGTGGTCCGCGATATGCGCCGTTGTTCGTGCGGCACGCTCTCGCCGCCGGTATGGGAAGGAAAGGGATACTGATGACGGAGCAAGGACAGCTCAGCGCCACCCAGGAAACGCTCCTGAAAACCTTCGTCGCGCGCGCGCATGGTTCGGCGGAACCGTTCGTCATCGCCGCGATCAACGATGGGCATGGCGAAGCGCGTTTCGGCACGAGCGGCGATCAGCGCGACGACTTCGCACAGGACACCGCGATCAGCGATCTCGAAGCATTGGAGCGACACGGCCTGATCTTCATTTCCAAGGATGCGAACGCCAACCTCATCTTCATGCTCACGCCGAAAGCAGGCGAGCGCTACCCGGATGCGGCGCGAAACGAGGCCAGGTAGGGGCCGCTCGCGCCGTCACCGCGCTGGCCCTCCCCAAACAACGCCTTTCGGCGGACCGCGACGCACATCGCGACATGAAATAGCCCCGTCCCGGCGCATAGCGCAGCGGGACGGGGCTATTGCTTGATCGTGCCGAGAGAGGGACTCGAACCCTCACGAGCTTGCGCCCAACGGTTTTTGAGACCGTCGTGTCTGCCATTCCACCACCCCGGCCAGGGTTTTCGCTGGGTCAGTATAGGGAACGACGTGCGGCAGCGTCAAGCAGCGCCGACGCTGAGCAGTGGCGGGGTAGGCAAAGAAGCACGGGGTGCTGCTCTGCTTTGGAGCAGCACCCCGCGCTCATTCCATTCCATTCCGTTGGCCCGACCGCGCTTAGCGCAGGCGCTGGTCGCGCCGCGCGGCATTGCCGATGAAGTCATAGGGATACGGCAGCGCGATCGCGCTGTCGGTGTTGAGGCGCTGCAACTGCTCGTCCGAGAGGGCGAAGTCGGCGGCACCGAGATTACCGGCCAACTGTTCCGTCGTGCGCGCCCCGACGATCGGCGCGGTCACACCCGGCTGCTGCATGACCCAGCGCAAGGCGATCTGCGCGGGGGAGCGCTGCGTCTCCTCCGCCACCGTGGTCAGCGCGTCGATGACGCTGAAGGTGTGTTCGTTGTTGTTCGCCCGCCAGCTCGTCCCGTCCTCCTGATCGCCGACGCGCGTCCCGACCGGCGGCTCGGCCATGCCCCGGTGGTACTTGCCGCTGAGCCAGCCGCCGCGCAGCGGGCTCCAGGGGATGACCCCCACCCCCTCGGCCTGGCAAAGCGGCAGCAACTCCCACTCGGTCGAACGGCAGAGCAGGCTGTACTGCGGCTGGAGGCAGGTGTAGGGTTCCAGCCCCATCCGCCGACTCGTCTCGATCGCCTTCTGGAGCTGATAGCCGCTGTGATTGCTCGCGCCGATATAGCGGACCAACCCCTCGCGGACGAGATCGTTGAGGGTCGAGAGGGTTTCCTCCAGCGGCGTCGCCGGATCCCAGCAGTGGGTCTGATAGAGATCGAGGTAATCGGTGCCAAGCCGTTGCAGGCTGGCGACGACCGAGGCCCGGATGTGCTTGCGACTCAGGCCGATCGCATTCTGCCCTTCGTCCATGCGGAAGCGGACCTTGGTGGCGATCACGTAGTTGTCGCGCGTCTCGCCGCGCAACCAGCGCCCGACCACTTCCTCCGATGCCCCGCGCCCGTAGACATCGGCGGTGTCGATGAAGTTGCCGCCCGCCTCGACGAACCGGTCGAGGATCGCATGGCTCGCCGCCTCATCGGCCTCGCGCCCGAATGTCATCGTCCCCAAACAGAGGGCACTCACCTTCAGTCCGGTCTTCCCAAGAAAGCGGTATTCCATCGGCTCGTTCCTCCGTCGCACTGACCAGGCTCGCGGCGCACAACCCCGTGCGGCGAGCACCTGATTCCCCTGCATCATATGACAGCGACCACGTTACCGCCAACGTTGGGGCGGCATACCGCGATCGGCACTCGCCATTAAAGGGAGCAGCGCATCTCCAATAGCTCCAGGGTCGGCGTGACCTCATCGAACGGCAGCGCACTCACGGCACCGGCAGCGGCGACCGCACCATCGGCGCGCAGGACGATCTCGCCATAGCGATCGGCGACGAAGAGCGCGCCACCCGGCCCGACGCCGAAGCGGGCGCGCACGGTGCCGTCGCGATCGATCACCGGATCGAACGACAGGTTCGCGGTCACGTCCGCCGCATCGGCGGGCAAGACGACCAGCACCGCCGCGCGTGCGGCTCGCCAGGCGGGGATACGCGCGGCGATCGCCGCCAGGGTTGCCTGTTCCTCGCCCACCGGATGATCCGGCGGGAAGTAAATCGCCGCATGTGAGCGCCCCTTCAGTTCACGCCGATAGAGCATGCGCCCATCGAGGAAGTGCATCGTGAAATCGGGGAGCAACGCCCCTTCTCGCGGCCCTTGAATCGCTGCGCTCATCGTGCCTCCATATCGGTCCGACGGCTATACTTTGCATATCCGCCCACATCGCTTGCAGGACGGCCACCAGCGATAGACGCATGATGGGAGCCAGCACCGACAGCCGCTTGTCGGGCATCGTCCTGCGAACACACACGCCCCTGACAGGATGATTCGTGGTACTATAGTCGGCGGTGTATACAGTATCCGACCAACGAAGTTCTTCGCGCGCCATAACCTCTCGGCGAAGGGGACAGCGCCCTGCTGACCTATGCGGTGCTACGCAAGGCCGGGCGCGATCCGGTGCAGCGCCCGACGATTCACAGCGGTTAGTGGCGAACGCCGCGCCGTCTATACGCGCCCCGACCGGGGCAGGAGCGAGGGATGACGGACCAGCCCCGGCGCGTGCTGATCACGGGCGGACATGGACAACTCGGTCGGGCACTCGCCGCCACCTATGCCGGTACGGCGACGGTCGACGCTCCCGGACGCGGCGAGCTCGATGTCACCGACCGGGAGAGCGTGGAGCGCGCGGTCGAACGAAGCGCCCCCGATCTGATCGTCCATGCCGCCGCCGCGACCGATGTGGATGCCTGCGAGCGCGACATCGCCGGAGCCTATCGGATCAATGCGCTAGGGGCGCGTCTGCTGGCGCTGGCGGCCGGCGACCGCGACATCCCGCTCGTCTACGTCAGCAGCAACTACGTCTTCGCCGGGCGGAAACCGGCGGGTGAGGCGTATCACGAGTGGGATGCGGTCAGGCCGCTGAGCGTCTACGGGCACTCGAAGCTCGCGGGCGAAGAGGAAACGCGCCGCCACGCGCGCCGCCACTACATCGTACGCACGGCCCAGGTCTACGCCGCGCAGGGGCGTAAGTTCGTCCAGACGATGCTCCGCCTCGCTGACGGCGGCAAGAATCCGATCGGCTGCGTCGCGGACCAGTGGGGGCAGCCGACCTACGCCACCGACCTCGCCGCCGGGATCGCCGCCCTCGCGCGCACCGGCGTCTGGGGCACCTACCACCTGACCAACAGCGGCTCCGGCAGCTGGGCCGACTGGGCGGGCGAGATCTTCCGGCTCAGCGGTCGCGCGGTGACGGTGGAGCCGATCCCGGCCAGCACCTTCCAGCGCCCCGCGACCCCGCCGACGAATGGGGTCATGCACAACTGGGCGGCGGCAGCCCTCGGGGTCACGCTGCCGGACTGGCGCGATGGCCTGCGGCGCTGCCTCGCCGAGATGGGCGAGTTGCGCGAGGCATGAGCGCGCGACCGTCCGCACCGGCCCGCGTGGCGATCATCATCCCTACCTTCGATGGGCTGGCCCTGCTGCGTCCCTGCCTCGCCGCGCTCGACGCCCAAACGTACCGCGACTTCGCGATCACCGTCGTCGACGATGGCTCGACCGATGGCACCGCCGCCTGGCTGGCAGCGGCGTACCCCCAGGTGCGCGTGCTGCGCCACGCGCGCAATCGCGGACTCGTCGCCGCCTGCAACGCCGGGATCGCCGCCACCGCGAACGACCTCGTCTGCTTGCTGAACAACGACACCGAGGCGGAGCCGGGCTGGCTCGGCGCGCTCGTCGCCGCGCTCGACAACACGCCGGACGCCGGTTCCGCCGCGTCCAAGATGCTCCTCTTCGAGCGCCGCGACACCCTCCACTCGGCGGGCGATGGCTTCACGATCACCGGGCTACCGGTCAATCGCGGCGTCTGGCAGCCCGATCGCGGGCAGTATGACGCCGCCGTGCCCCCTTTCGGCCCCTGCGCCGGGGCGGCGCTCTATCGCCGCGCCGCGCTGCTGGCGGTCGCCGAGGCGGGGGGCGCAACCTTGGATCCCGATCTCTACATGTATTGCGAGGATGTCGATCTGGCCTGGCGATTGCAACTCGCGGGATTCGGCTGCGTCTTCGCGCCCGCCGCGCGGATCTACCACCACCTCAGCGCCACGGGCGGCGGTGCCTTCGCGTCCTACTGGGTCGGGCGCAACCTCCTCCTGATCCTCGCCAAGGATCTGCCGCGCCCGTTGCTGCGCCGCTACTGGCCGCGGATCGTCGCCACCCACGCCGGGCGGGCGTGGCGTGCGGCACGCGCCTGGCGCGGGGCCGAGGCACGCGCCACCCTGCGCGGGATGCTCGCCGCCCTCCCCGCCCTGCCGCGCTTCTGGCGCAAGGGGCGCACACTCGCCCACCTTACCCCCACCGAATTGGCGCGTATCGAGCGCCTGCTCCTGCGCCCGCGCCGGTAACGCAGCCCGCTCGCGCAACCGTCAGACCCACCAGCCCCAATGCTGGCACCGTACAGTGTCATCGCGGCGAGGCGGTCGAACTCGACTCCTACGGCCTGGCTGCATACCGCTGTACCCCCGACCTGGTCGCCCTCGCAGCGGGGATATCAGCTGCTGTGTGGGCGGGGACACTGACCTTGCATCTTCCTGACAGTGCCCTGGAAACAGCCGCAGGGGATCGACATCGCATGCCCTGACGCTACGCTCACATGCAGCGACAGATTGCGATTCAGCTGATCAGGACGAGTCGCAGCGGGAGAAGCGGCCCAACGGTTCCGCATCGGCAATCGCCCGAGAGCTACCATTCGCCCGCAAACCCGACGCCGAACGGTTGGGCCTGTGCGGCGAGAAAGTGATACTGCAGCTCAACGAGCTGGCGGAGGTGGAGTACGTCGTGCACCGCCCACGCCGCGAGCAGATCGCCAGCCCGCAACACGCCCCCCGAGAAGCGCGGGATGGCATTTGACCAGTCCGGGGCGGTCAGCGCCCGCAACCACGCGAGCGACCGCCGTCGCTCATCGAGGAAGCGCGCCAACGACTCGGCGGGGTCGCGCTCGTTGTACGCGCGGGCGGCGGGCCAGTCGGCCGAATCGTTCGGCGGCACCGTCGTGCCCGGACGATGGAGCGCGGTGTCGAGGCGCAGGCGGAAATCCTCGCGCTCCTCGTCGGCAAGGTGGTTGATCACTTCCAGCACCGACCAGTCCGCCGGGGTCGGCCGCCACCGCGCTTGCTCAGGCGGGAGCGCGCGCACGAGGGCGGCGATGGTCGGCGCGTTCGCCTCAAGGGCGGCAATGAATGATGCTGGTGTCACGGCCTCCTCCTTCGCGAGCGGGACCGGTGCCCGCCTCACATCGCCTGAGCCAACGGGCGGTTGGCGCACTCGGTCCGCCCCTGCGCGATGCCCCCATATCATTCAGAACGAGTTGAGGTATCAGTATACCAGGCATCCAGGGCATCTGCCGCGTCGGCCAGGGCAGTGGCGGCCTAGCGTCAATTATGGACTTGGGCGACGGGGGCGAGGTGACGCGCGAGGAGGAGGCAGACGAGGGCGAGGAGGAGGAGGCCGGCCAGCACCGGCGGCACGCGCTCGTCGTCGCGCGCGAGTCGCCGG
>JAABUM010001193.1_pt1 | contig 39997 bp, 27 predicted proteins | sample 5559161 | NCBI WGS metagenome assembly JAABUM01 (sample SAMN10711868, study PRJNA513369) | rock metagenome | isolation source: Antarctica rocks | place: Antarctica: Victoria Land, Siegfried Peak nord
CCTCGCGGAGCGCCGCCCGGACCACCTGGGCCTTGAACTGTGCTGAATGATGCTTTCCCATCTCTTGAGTCTACGCCTTTACGTTTTCAGCCTCCTCTCACTGTCCAGATCCCTGGGTCCACTATAAGGAGCTTGTTGCCTGGCCTTCTTAAAGACTTATTATCCATGCAGGACATACTGTTTGTAGGATGTAGCTTGGATGAGCCAGCCATGAAAAGGCTGTTCAAACAAGTTCACGATATTATTAAGAGCCTATCCGCAGGTTCACAGTACGCTGCACGACGGTATATTCTCATCGAAAAGCGATTCCAAATGATCAAGGATCCGGTAAGTAATGCTGACATCCGGGTCCCCAACGACGCAAAGGAGCGCGAAGAAGAAAAGCGTTTCGAGGCAATGGGGATTACCGTTTTACGATATGATCCAGACGACAATCACACTCACCTGGACGAAATCTTACAGCGCCTCTGCATCAACGCGGGAACGTATACAAGTCAGCCTGTCAAGATCGGTTATGGAGAGGACCTTCCGGAATGAGTGAACCCTTCTTCTCCCAATTGGACAAATTGGATGCGATCATTGAGGTGGGCCCAAACGCGTGCGATTATGATCGTGATCTTGCGTCGTACTTGACAGACGACGCCATCAATAGTTACTTTTACGCGTCGTTGCAAGATCCCGCATGGTTACCACTATTAGAGGCAGCCGGTGAATTCTCCGTTCCACCCCGCGCCCAGGTTCAGACTGGCATGCAGACACCGGATTTTCGCATGTGGCCCGCGTCCAAGTACCTTGTGCGTATGGCGCCACATGCACCCGACGCTGTCCTCCGCACCGCCCTACGTCTTCCTCCAACCGATAATATCCGCGTACATGAAGATATCGTGGAATTGGCGTGTGGCTTACCGGTGGCCTTGGCGGCGCACATTGTACCCCTCGCCAGCGATTGGGTACGCGACCCGTACAAGGCGCTATTACCGGAGCATCTGCGGCGTCTATTAGCTCATCTTATCGAAGGAGGAGCCATTGGTCCCGCGCTCACTCTCGCCCGCGCAACGCTTTCCGTGATGCCTGGGGAACAACCTGTCGTGAGCCCAACAATACAGGGCGATATGGGTGATGCGGACGCGACGAGTCTGCAACGAGCATTGGACAACCTGCTCTCTGGTGGCCCACCGCCAGCCCGTTCATGGATCGATGTGTGGTATTACGAGGAAATACTCAAAATCGTCACAACCGACCTGCGAGCGGCTGATGCTCCCCAAGTCTTTGCCCTGTTGTGCGATGTGCTGCAGGAAGCGGTCGAAGCACGGGTGAGTGACCGGGATAAACGGCCCGATGACGGATCTCACGTATGGAGGACCTTGATCGAAGAGGGTAAGGAAGACTTTGCGGAGGGAGTCGAAGACCTCCTTGTGTCGGCCGTCCGTGATACGAGTGAATACATGGTTTCACATGGCCTGGTGCATCTATCTACCCTTGTTAATATCCTGGATGCTCGTCGTTGGCGCATCTTCGAGCGAATAGGGCTGTATCTCCTCAACCGGTTTCCCGAACTGGCGCCCGATGCCCTTGTTCCACGACTTGAAAATAGAGAGACGGCTACGGCGCTTGATCTTTGGCATGAGTACAGCCTTCTCCTCCGCGATTGCTTTGGTCGCCTGTCCGCGATAGAGCAGGCGCGCGTCTTTGCCATGATTGACCAGGGACCCTTGATCGCTACCGCCAGTAGCGACGACGTGACAAATCCATCTACAAAGCGACGACGCGAGATTTGGCAACGCGACCGATTGGCCTTGATCTCTTCCTATTTGCCTCCGCAGTGGCAGGATCGACTCAACACCTTGGGACAGACTCATGGTGCGCCTAACCACCCGGAATATCTCTATTATGTTCCCGCCATGGACATGGAATATGTGCAACCTAGCATCGCGGAAGAGTGGTCAGTCGACGATGTGGCCCGTATGAGCGTGCATCAGGTTCTTGATCATTTACGGGATCGGCGTGGTGATGGCCGCGCTTTGACCGGAGATGGAAAGATACTTGCTGGTCATACATTAGCTTTTGACGTTGGTCGACGTCCGGTTGCTTATGCGCGCAGCGCGCGCCAGTTCCAGGATTGCACACCCGCGTACATACAAGCATTTATTCACGGCATACACGAGTCGATAATGCGGCCGATAAATGTAGGCAAAGGCTTTCCATGGTTACCTGTACTCGCTCTCCTAGATTGGGTCGTCACCCATCCGCACGAGACCACACTCCCTGATGACAATGTCGATGCCGATCCTGCGTCTATGTGGAAGATGACGTGCCGGGAGGCCGCCGCCCTATTATCGGACGGTTTCGAGAAGGGAGCGGCAGAGTTGCCGGTGCGCCTGCGTCGAAAAGCATGGAGAATCCTTGTTCCTTTGACCGATAATGCCGATCCGACACCAAATAACGAGACTCCATCCATGGGACCACATGAAGACGCGTACACGTTCGCCATTAACACGGTTCGCGGCGAAGCGATCCAGGCCGTCATAAAGTACGGACTATGGCTTCGCCGCCACCTTACTGCGAGGCAAAACAAGATACAGCGTCCGTCGCGTGGGTTCGGCGACATGCCCGAGGTGCGAGACATGCTGGATCACCATCTTCATCCGGAGATCGACCCATCAAGGGAAGTCCGGGCGATGTATGGGCGCCATTTTCCCTGGCTTGTCCTGCTCGATGCCCAATGGGCAGAGCAGAACGTTGATCGCATCTTCCCAAGAGGTGGCTCCATGCAACCTCTGCGGGACGCTGCATGGGAAACCTACATCAATTACTGCACCCCGTACGCCAATGTTGTCCGTCTATTGCACGGCGAATACAAGCTAGCCGTGGGGCGTATAGGGAAATCGGATCAGACGGAAACGCGGGGCCCGCATCGGATAAATCCTACAAACCGTTTGGCGGAACACATCACAATGCTCTATTGGCGTGGACAAGCGGACCTTGATGGCCCGAACGATCTTGTCCGTGCCTTATGGACACAGGCTTCGCACGATGTACGCGTTCATATTATGACGTTTATTGGCCGCAATCTCAAGGGAACAGAGGTCGTGCCAGAGGAGATTATTGAGCGCCTGGAAGCGCTATGGCTGTGGCGGTTTGAGGCCGCCGTTCGCTCCTCCGATCCCGACAACTATGCAGCCGAGTTGGCCCATTTCGGATGGTGGTTCCTCTCCGGCAAATTTGATGAACGGTGGGCGGTTACTCAAATGTTGAACGTTCTGCGACTGGTGCATACCATCAATCCCGAGGTCTTCGTTGTTGGCCGTTTGGGCGATGTGGCCGCAGAGATGCCAGCCGAAGCAATCGAATGCCTCGACTTGATTATCCGGACGCCGGATGGCACAGGCCGATTTTGGTATGGTGGCGGTGAAGTAAGGACGGTGCTGGAGAAGGTTCTGCGCGGTGATGATCAAGGAGCCAAACTTCAGGCAGAGAGCGTGTTACATTATCTCGGAAGCCTGCTCTTTCTCTCCGTCCGGGATTTGCTTCCCTTTCGGATAGCCAGTGCCTCGTAGCAAGGCTCAGAGCAGCCCTATGAAGCCTTCATTAGAACGACGTTTTCCTAAAAAACGATAGGCCAGAGCGCTTGTCGCGTGATCTCTTCGTCCTTACGTCGTCGCCGTAGCCGTGCCATCCGTTCACGTGCTCGTAGTCTATCCTCATTGGCGCGCTCGGATGCCTGTGTAGTAAGCTCCATCAAAGCATCGGCCCGGCGCTCAAAGCAGCCATAGAGCGCGTGGCGAAAGGTGCGCAGGGTAGTGAAGGCTGTAGACTCGTTCATAGCCTCTCATTCTGCCACCGGCAGGCCCACACGGCTACTCACCGATCTTTGTTGGTGATCCATGCTTAAAACGCAAGGTTAGGGTCCGCTCTCCCGGCGCGCGGCCTGCTGCCAACGGGCTACCCCTGTGGTGAACGCTATCTGAGACGCATGGCGAGTGAGGCGCGTCGGTCATTGAAAAAGGCCGTCAAAAGCCGTCAAGACCCGCCTGTTCTCGATCATGACGCGCGTGAGGATCTCCTCGCCCTCAGGCGTGAGCGCGATCAAAGCGCGGCGACGATCGTTCACGGCGTACCTACGGACAAGGAGGGGTGCCCGTTGGTCATTGACCCTGTGGTTGACGGCACGCGTCATCAACAGGGAGATGGCGGATTGGCCGAGCTGTAGGTACTCGGCGATCGCTATGAGAGGGACGCCTGGATAAGAGGGATGCCCACGCACCGCCAACAAGAGAAGATACTGTTGCGGCGTGAGACCCGTCGCACGGGCATTCTCTTCTGACACACGCATAAAGCGGCGGAGCGCGTGGTGAAACGCAGCCTGGCTCTGATAGTCGGTATCGGTCTGCACGGTGAGAGAGTCCTCTCGCCTGTTGATACAATCAATCTATCGCATACAGTATACGACTTCACGCAACCACCGTGGAACAGGACGCAGCAGCCGAGGGACGGCGCGTCCCCAGGGCATGAGGTACTAGCAAGGGAGAAGGCCGCACACATCGCTCCGCTGGTATGGTTGCGCTCCGCGCGGCAGGGGGACGCCTCCCCCTACGCGGGTGCGCCTGCCTACCCCCTCGGGAGCCGTCGTGCTCCCCCCACGTCCGGCCTGTAGGTCGGACCGACGCGGGTCCCCCCATGACCGGGCGCGCCGCCCTGGACCCTGCGGCCATGAATGGATGTGAGGCGGCACTATCGCTGTACGGATTATGCAGTAATCCGCTGGGAGAAAGGAGTCCATCGACCCATGACGATAGCACCAGCAATCTTTCCTGTGGCGCTGTCCCTTGCCCTCGCGTTGGTGGCGCCCCGCCCTACGACGCTCACGCCCATACCCCCTGTATTCCACGCGGCAAGCGTCCCCTTCATGCTCCGCCAGTATCCCGACGCCGGCTACCCCGGCGACCTCGGCTTCGTCGCCATCCAGGCGTACCCTACCGCGCACGCCGCCGCCAGCGACACGACGAACAACCTGTTCTGGCTACGTCATCGATCCGTCCCATGTCGGGGGAACAGGCTGCGCCTTATATGGGCTGCCGGTGACGCGGAGAGGGTAGCGGGCATAGCGGAGCAGATCACGACGGTAGCGGACGCGCCGTTCGCATCATGCGCTCCGACGTGAAGGGGTTTCGCCGAATGACTTCAACAATGGCATACGCGATATCAGGGTTTACCTTCCACCCGACGGGTCATATAGTGGCCGCATGTACCAGTTCCGGACGAACGACATTTGCATGGTTATAGAAATCTCTCAGAAAACCCATGGCTTTCAGTCGTGGGATGAATGGGATCGTCGCAACGACGTGCCGCGATAAGCGGCGCGTCAACGATCGCCCGTGGGATGGTATACTGTGTATGGTGATCGCTTCTTCGGGAGCCACCATGACGCCAAACGGTGTCCCTACCGCAGGGCACGCGGGAAGTCACGCTTGGGGAGATTGTGTCAGACATCAGCGCCTCCGGGCGACGGTGCAACGTTCGATGAACCAAGAATCCCACGGCTTGAGCCGTGTGGAGTGTCAAGCATGCGTCTGGGCGTTGACCTGAGCGCGCGACGAGGTGAGCAATAGACGCGACGGCATCGTACGACGTGGTGAGGGGTGGGGAAATCGTCCAACGGCTGACTGCACCATAGAGGCAATCATGCGCGCTTACATCGAGTCGCAGAAGCGACGGGTGTAGGCGCTATCTATCCCCGCGCACAAGGGGCGGGGTATTCCGCGCAGTTTTCATAAAGTATGGCGCTCCACTCCACACCGTGCCCCGACCTAGCAGCTTTTCCGCACGCTTGACGATCACATCGAGGGTGCCAGCACGATCATAGGCCCATAATAGCGCCAGACTTTATTGTCGATCGTCAAACTTTATTGTCACTCTACACCAACAACGACGTGGCCAGCCAGGTCGGCGTGAACTGTTTCTCCGCCCGAGCGGCTGGCCTGGGGGCGCACGCGCAGCAGGAACGGCGCGCGCACGAGGGCGGGCAGGGTCGACGCTTTCGCCGTCACCAACGCCTCCCCCTGGCGGAGGACGGCGAGGTCACGCGGGCGCACACCATCGAGCGCGGTGACGGCCTTGCGCAGGTGGCGCAGCCAGGCCGGCGACGTGCTGCAATGCAGGAAGAGCGTCGTCGAGAGCTCGAGGATTTCCACGGGGACCGAGGCGGGATCCTGGCTGCCGACGATGATGTTCAACCCCTGGTGGCGCATGTCGCGCACATAGTGGATGACCTCCCGCATGAGACGCCCATCGAATTCGTGCGCCTCGTCCAGCACGCAGGCCTTCCCCAAGCCCGGCACAGCCGCGATTAGCGGGAGGAGCACCATGAACAAGGTCAGCGCGTCCGTCTTGTGGACCATGGGGTCCCGCAGGTCAACGATGACGAAGCGGCCGGGTTTGATGTGGGTGGAGATCGGAGCCCCGTCGCCGACGAACCGCGCCGCGAACTCCAGCCGGAGATGGGCGAGGTTCTTCTGGTTACGCCCTAATCGCGACGCCTCTATGCCCTCGGCGATGCCGTCGAGGGTGATCGCATCACCCAAGGAGGCCATTACGCCGTCCATCGCGCGTCCGTACACCGAGTCGGGGTCCGCCATCCCCATCAGATGCCGCCACGCGCGCACGTCGAGGTCGCGCGGGCGGAAAAGGAGCGGCGCGACCGGGATGGCGCCGTACTCGCGGCGGCGATCGGCGAGCCTGGCCGGTGGAACGAGGATGAGCATGTCGCGGATCCCCGCCGGCCGGGCCCCGTAGCGAGCCCCCAGGACATCGGCGATGGCCCCCTCGGCCGGTTCGCGCATGGCCGCGAACTCGGGCACGCGCGCCTGGTCCTGCGTGTAGCAGCAGGCCACGGCGCAGAGCGGGTGATCGAGCCGGTTGAGGCCCGGCTGCGGCTGCACGGCCGCCTCAATAATGCCCTTGATGGTCGTGCTCTTGCCGCTCCCCTGCACGCCGAATACGCCGATCGTCTGTGCCCCCGAGAGGTCGAGCGCGACGGTCCCCACGCCGTCGACCTGCCCCAGGATGGCGCACTGCCGTCCAGGCTCGTCCGTCCCGATCACGGCTGCGGCAGGCTCCCCGCGCGCCGCGACCGCGCGCGCCGCAGTCTCGCCCATCGTACGCGCGGCCGCGACCGTTTCCAGCCGGGGCAGTGCCCGCAGCCCGCTCGCGCGCTCGAAGAGGGGCGCCATGCTGGGCGCCAGCGGCTCGCCGCGCGCGAGCAGCGTGAGGGCCGCGGCGCCCGTGATCGGCCACGGGTCGAGCGGGTCGGTGACGGCGTAAAGCCCCGTCTCGTCCACGAAGGACATGTGCCGCTGGATCTCACCCCACGCGGCCGGGTTCTCGGCGCAATAGAGCGCGTAGAGCAGGAGATAGAAGGCGCGCCCCGCCGACTCCCACGGTAGCAGCTCGCGGCCGACGAGGACGCGCGCGGGGCGCGCGGGCGGGTCGGCGGCATAGCGCCGACCGTCCTCGTCGCGCAGGCGATCGCGGTAGACGCACGAGATCGTCGCGTCGTCGAACGCGCGCAGAGTCGCCATCGCCGGATGGCAGTAGGAATAGTCGGGGGTCGTGCAGTCAAGCGCGGGCTGCCGGGCCGCCTCGGCAGTGGCCTCGCCGGCGGCATGGATGAACAGGGCCGATGGTGGTGACATGAGCGCGTTGGACCTCGTACTCGGGGCCCGCGCAGGCCCCTACATGCGCGCGGAGCGCGTGGCGGAGATTCGCGCCCCCGCGCGCCCCGCGCGATCGATCTCGTCCGGCCAACCGGCCGGGCCGCCTAGGGGGCCGGCGTCGCGACGACCGGCACCGGTGTCAACTGCACAGTATTCGTGTTCGTGACTACATGCGTCAGCATGCCGGCGAACATAGGCTTCAACACGACGAAGGCGGCGGCGATGACGACCGCCATGCCGCCGATCCACATCATGGCCTCGGTGAAGGCCTGCCCGTCCTCGGCCCGCCGGGTACGGTCAGCCGCCGTCGCGGCTGCGGTCGAGAGCAGCGTGAGCGCGTAAACGACGGCGTAGTCGAACCTATCCTTGAGTTGTGTCCCCATGACCCCTCTCCTTGGTCTGCGCGCCAGGGGCGCGTATCGGTCGGCCCGGGCGAAACCACGGGCGCGCGGTCAAGCGGCGAGGACCACGCGGAGCGTGCTCGCCTGTCGCAGGTATGGCTGCATTACTACAATACCAGGTCGCACGCCATCATGGCTAGCCTATTTGGCCGACGGGCCGACGGGGGTGTACCCCTCCCAAAGTGAACTGAGGCGGAGCGGGTGCATGGCGGTAGGGCATGAAGTGACGGGAGCGGCGTCAGCCATCCTCGCGGCGCGGCGCGGAGATCCCGTTCGTCGTCGGCGCGTGCGCCTATGCGGATAGCGCGACGGCTTCCGCCTCGGCGTCTGAGCGGTCCTGCAGGATCGGCCGACGGGCGGCAGCCGGGTCGCGTCATCCCAGCGGGTGTCATCGAAGGCCGGGCGCCCCCAATGCGGGGATGGGCGCGCTGGCGTCGGGCCCGAGGTCGAGGACGCGGAAACCCCCCGAGAGGTGGTACGTGAGCGTCCGGCCGACCGCGCGCGTGGTCGCAGAGGCTACGGCGAGCCTGACGGCCGCGACGGCTGCCGCGATCGCGGCGCCGCGTCCCCGCCGACCCGGCGGGGACGCGCTCCTGCCGGTCGCGACGGCTGCCGTAGACCCGTCATCGCGCGCCTCCCCGAGGGGCGCCGCCGAGCTGCGCGCGGAGGTGACGCACCTCGTCTTCCAGCGCGGCCCTGCGCCGGCGCTCGGCCGCGAGTTGGACGGAGAGATCGCGCGCCTCGTCCCTGTCCGTCGGATCGTTCCCCCCCGTGGGGGCGACGACATCCACCCCTGCGGGGAGCCGCACGAGCGCCCGATCCGTGGCTACGGCGTCGACGACCAGGGGCACGTCGAGCGAGCGCGCCAGGGTGAGCAGGGGGCCGTCGATGCCAGACGCCGCGAGATCGAAGCGCAATTCGTGCGCGGGGTGCTGCCGTAGGTAGGCGACAACATCCCAGGCCCAGGCCGCGAGATCGGCTCCGGGGTCCGGCTGCACGGGGGGCGGGTCGTCGTCGACGCGCAGCCGCAGCCAGACGTACGCGCCCTCGCAGTTCCTCCGCGTCGTCGTGACTTTTATGCCGCGCCGGCGCGCCTCATCGGCGAGCGCGCCTTGCATGTAGCGCGCGTTCCGGCCCTCGCGGGGTATGCGCAGCGCTTGATTAGGGCGCGTGGCAATCCAGTCGAGCGCGTCCTTGACCCATGTATCACGGCGGGCTGAGCGCACCGACGCGGGATACGCGTCGGATGGAAACGCCTCACCCGGCTTTGTTGCGGCTGTCCTCATAGGCACACCTCCAGTCCAGACAAGCCCACCCATCGGAGGGCGGCGGGAATCGCATCAGTCAACAACCGCCGGATTAATCCGGGGGCTTGCACCTGCCCGGCAGCGGGGCGGTGCGTTCAGGAGGTGTTATAGGCCACGCATCCCTACCCCTGCTCACAAGGGGTCGCCGGTTGACACTGACCACGATCAGGTCCGACGAGTCATCAGGCAGAACAGCAGATCATTTCCTACGGACTGTCCGTGCTACCGGGGATTACTCCCCGCATGCTCCCCGATGCATGTTTCCGCAACCAGTGGGGCACACCCCACGCCAGAGGCATCTCCGAGGAGCGCCCTTGCGGCATATGCTGGCGCATACTTCACACGGATAGTGTAGCGTAGAGAGGGCAATCGCGCATGGAACTGTGCCCCGCTGCCCGCGTGCCCCGACGCTCCGACGATGCGGAGCACGCGGGCAGCGGGAAAGACCGCTTTTCCTCATGCCTCCCGATGGGAGCGCGCCGCGCTCAGGAGAATCTCCAGGCCCAACTTGCGGGCGATGGCATACTCGAGTAGGCCGATGAGGGTCGACGTGTCGAGATGCGTCAGGTACTCGGCGAGCGTGGGGTCCGGTTCCCGACCGGGCGGCTTGGCCGTGCGCGCTGGGATCGCTCCCGCCTTGGCGCCGGCCGCGCTCTCCACCGTGCCGGAAGGGGATGTCTCGCGCGCCACCTGGTCCATCCGGCCCGTCGGCGCGGGCGTCCCCACGTCCCCGTCCCCCGCGGCCCCGCCCGCGCCGTGGTGATGGGAGGGGGCCTGCGCGGCCTGTGGACCGGAGGGGGGCTCCGTGCGCGGCTGCCCGTCGTAAGTAAGGGGCGCGGTCCGCCACGGGGCCATGCGCAAGAGCTCGTCTGCCGAGTCATCGCGCCGCGCGGCGGTGGATGCCTTCGTCTCGGCCTCCGCGCCGATCTTGCGCCGTGGGTTCCGCACCCCGTCGGCGGCCAGGCGCCTGCGCGCCTCCTGGACGTCGGACAGGGCGAGCTTCTCGCCGCGGCGGACGCGCCCCAGCAAGGAGTCGCGCGCCGACTCCTCGAGTTTGACGATCTCCGCCGCCGTCGACTGGCTCAATTGATGGAGTGCGACCGCGTCGCGCAGTTCCGCGTACTGCACGACGCGCACCCTGTTCGTGACGTGCGCGGGCGACATGCCGACCCGGCGCGCCATCTCGGACTCGGTCCACCCTTCCAGCGCCATGATCTCCTCGTAGGCCCGCCCCTCATCGAGGGGGGTCAAGTCCTGGCGCTGCACGTTGGCGACGAGTTGGCGCACCCGCGCGTTCGCGTCGGGCGCGTCCTCCACGATGGCGGGGACGGATCGGACGCGATCGCGCTGCCAGGGCTCGCCCAGGGGTCCGTGGCGTCCGGTGTGGCCAAGGATGTGCTCGATCGCGTGGAGACGGCGGCCGCCGTCCTGGAGCATGTAGTAGCCGGAGCGCGTCGGATGGCGGCGCACGATCAACGGCGTCATGACCCCATGCTCCAACAGCGACTCGATCAGTGACTCGATCCCCTCGTACGTGCTCTTGAGCGCGCGGGCGACCTTGCTCTCGGTGCGCGGGTCGTAGTCGTAGACGAGGCGCCAGTTTTGGCGCGGCTGCGCTGGGTCGCGCTCGATGATGTCCGTGGGGATAGAGTAGGCGTTCCCGAGCGGGGTGACCACGCCCGGCGGGCCGTCCGGCCTGCTCCCTCGTCCATCCCTCGGCCCGAACTCGGGGCTGGTCGCGTTCGCTTCGACGGTCATATGAAACCTCCCCGGAGACTCCGTCTTTCAAGGCGGAGAAGTTTACGCGTATTTCCTCCCTGTGGGGGCGCGCATTATCCCCCCGCGCGCCACGCCCTTTTGCCGCGCGGCGTGCCCTTGTTTGAGTATCGCACAAAGACGCGCGGGCCGCGATACGGGCGCGCCGCGCGGCAAAAGGGCGTCGATGGTCAGGGGCGGGGGCATCGATGGCCAGAGGCGGAGGAGAGGAGGCGGGGGAGCTAGGGCCTGGGGGCGCGGGGGTCGCAGGGGCCGGTCACGTCGCGCCAGATTGGGGCCAGGGGGCCGTCGCCCTCCAGCGCCGCGAAGGTCGTCGCGCGTAGGTCGAGCGGCGGGATGCCGTAGGCGTGCGCGAGGCGGGCGTTGAGGTCGAGGAGGTGCGCGGCGCGCCGCCACCCAGTTGTGACGACGAGCAGCGTGGCCGGGCCCGGATCGGGGCGCGCGCGGTCCTGGTAATACAGGCGCAGCTTGCCCCGCATCTTGCGCAACTTGGCCCGGCCGCGGTCGACCTCGAGGCGCGCGTGCAAGACGCCGTCGTCGTCCCTGTAGAGCAGTTCCGCGTCCTGATAGGGGTGGCCCAGCCGCGGCCGGCTCGGCTGCCCGTCCCATTCCTGCCGCCAGACCACGACGCCGCCGCGTGCGCGGGCCTCCCGCTCCAGGGCGAGGTGCATCATCTGAATCCCGCGGGTGTGCGGGAAGAAGAGGCGCTGGTAGGTGAGGCGGACATCCGCTCCGCCCGACGTCGTCGCGAGGAGGCCGCACGCGTCCCGATAGGCGGGCATGGCCGCGCCGACGCGGCGCGCGAGGAGGCGCAGTCCGGCGCCGGAGAGGGTATACAGGGCGGCCGGACGGCCGCGCCGGCCCGCGCGCGGCCCGTCGTCCCGCTCCGCGATGAGCAGCCCCCGCGCGGCGAGCGCCGGGACCGCCCACGGAGCCCGCGGCCGCCCGGCCGCCAGCGCAAGGTCGCCCGCCGCCAGCCGGGGATGCCTGCCGGCCGCGAAGAGGACGTCGTAGCAGCCGTCCGGCAGGGCGAGCGGCAGGAGGGAGGGGCTGCCGCACGGCCCTGGGGATCGCCGCGCCGCGGCCGCCCGCGCGGCGAGAGCGCAGGGGTAGGACGCGCCCAGGCGCGCGGGCGGTGGGGCGGGGGCCGGGCCGATGTAGCCGCGCGGGGCCAGCGCGTCCAGCGCGTCGAGCAGGGGGCGGGCGCCGACGCCGCCGGCGGCCCGCCACGGCGCGTCCAGCGGGCCGCGCGCCGCCCACTCGCCGGCGGTCGTCCACAGGAGGCGCGGCGCCGCGATGAGCGTGGCCCTGTGCGCGTCGGCGGCGACGAGGAGGACGAGGGGCGCCGCGCCCGCGCGGTCGGGGCCGCGGAACGCGGCGAGGGTGGCCAGGCGGCCCCGCAGCAGGGCCGGTGGAGTCTCGCCGTCGTCGCACAGGATCGCCACGCGCCAGGATCGCCCCCCGTGCTCAATCGTCCCCTCCCCGTCGAGGTCGAGGTGGAGACGCCGCGCCCCGAGGGCGTAGCGCCAGCGCAGCGGGCCGGATCGCGTCGCGCCCAGGCGCCCCCCCGCCGCCGCCAGCGCCGCGCCGAGGGCCAGGAGCGCCGCGCGGGCCGCGCGCACGCGCCGCAGGGCGGGCACGCGGGCGAGCACCGCCGCCTCGCCCAGGCCGAAACGCGCGGAGAGGTCGCCCGGCTCGACTCCAGCCCGCCGGGCCGCCGCCGCGACGCCCGGCCCCGTGAGGCAGTAGAGAGCCTCGACCTCGTCGGGCGCGTCGATCCGTTCGGCCTGGCCGACCGCCGCGAGCGCGCGCAGGTGGCGCGCCGCCTGCCGCACGCCCACCCCGGCGATCGCCGCCGCCTCGCCGCGCGTGAGCAGCGGCCAGGCGGCGAGCGCGTCGAGCACCGGGCCTGCCGCGGCGGTGATCGCCGCCATCTCGCCGCCGCGGCCGGGGACGCCCGTCTCGCGGGCAGGCACGCCCATCACGCAGGCAGGCGCGCCCATCACGCGCGGCGCGCCCCGTCGCGCGTGACGCCGACGGCGTCGGCGGCCGTCGACCCGACAGACAGGGAGGGACCGGTCCCCCTGGCCCCCCCCGCTCCCCTGCCCGCGGAACCGCCGCCTTTCCCGCGGCGGCTGGCGTTGCGCTGCTTGGCGCGCACGCCGGCCTCGAAGATCCCCTCGGCGCCGTCCTGGAGCTTTGGGTTGTCGCGCATCTCGGCATCGGCGACGCGGATCATCTCCTCGACCCACGCGTCGCGCGCGGCGTGGACCTCGACCGACGGCCGCGTGTAGCGCGGCCGCGAGAAGGACGCGTAGACGAGATCGGCCCAGGCCGGGTTCGTCGGCGGCGGCGGCAGCACGTCCAGCGAGCACACGGGGAGCTGGCGCGCGCCGTCAACGGTGCGCAGGTAGCAGCCGCGCGCCGGGAGGTGCTTGATGTCCCAGCTCGTCAGCTTGGGGTCGCCGAGCAGGCGTGCGAGATAGTCGGCGTCCTCCTCCTCGTTCGCCTCGAAGACGAAGTGCGTCTTCATGTTGTTGAGCACCGTCTTGCGCAGACCCTCGTTGGACAGCTCGAGCTGGTCGAGACCCTGCGTGGCGCCGACGACCGTCCCGCCGTACTTGCCGAGCGCGGTCATGATCTCGTCCCACTGCGCCCGGATCTTGTGCCACTCGTCGGCGAAGAGGACGATCGACGGCCCGCCGCGCGCCCGCTCGCGCGCGAGGTCGATCATGGCGCCTACCATCAGCGCGTTGAAGAGGTCCGCGTCCTCCGGGCCGATGACTTCCTGCGCCGTGTCGGCGATGATCGGGAGCCCGCGGTCCATCACCCGGCGCCACGGGATCGTGGTTACGGGCTGGCCGTAGATGGCGCGCAGGATGCGCGAGCGCGCGAAGCCGTTGAGCTTGTAGCGGATCGGCAGCGTGACCTCGTCGCGCAGCCTGGGGTCCATCTTGGCGTAGGTCACGGTCCAATAATAGATCAGCTCGGGGTTGTCGAGCTGGTCGACGATCATCTTGCGCACGCTCACGCTCTGCAGGAGGAAGTTGACGTCGAGCAAGGTGTACTGTTCCTCCGGCTTGCGCTTCCTGTTTATGTCAAATAGAGTGTACGTCGCGTACGAGAAAGGGTCGGCCATGCGCGGTCCCCACGTCTCCTTCCAATGGGCGCGCATGTTGAGGTTGAGCGAGTTGACGACCTGCTCCGGCTTGCGGCGGAACACGCCGTCCGCGTCGCGGTAGGCGTGCGCGTCGAGGAAGTTGATCCCGACGGAATGGTCGGGGTCGCCCAGGCGCAGGACGACGGCCTCCGGCGCGAGGTGGGGCGGCAGGATGCCCGTCACCGCGTTGGCCAGGTCGCTGTGCGCGTCGAGGAGCATGATCTGGGTCGCGGCCACGCGGTCCGCCGCCGCGGACGGATCCTGCCCCGGGGCGAGCTCGCGCCAGGTGGCCTCCTTGAGATACATATCGGCCAGGCGCAGCATCAGCGTCGACTTCCCGCTGCGCGTGCTGCCGTCGACGCCGATCGAGAAGGCGCGGGCGCCCGCGGGCAGGCAGACGGGCCGTCCCGCCCACCCGACGTTGGACACGCCGATCCGCGGCCCCTGGCCGAGGGCGCGGTCGGTCGGGCGTAGCCCCCACGGGCCGCCGCGCTCGAGGCCCTGGACGTCGTGGATCTCCAGCGGCGGCCGCACGGGCGCGAGCCAGGCAATCTCCTCGGCCGAGAGCACCATCGCCGGGCCGGCGAGCAGCGGGCGGCCGCGCCGCGTGACCGCGCCCAGCGCCGCCGGGTCGGTCGGGATCCGCCGGAAGCTATTGCCGTGGGCGCTGCCGTACGCGTTGTGCGCGGAGACGAGGTTGGCCAGCGCGCGCGCCCGCTCGGCCGGTTCGCCGCCCGCGACGGCGAGCCGCAGGCGCGCCGTGAAGGCGGGGTGGGAGCATTTGCGGTCGACGAGGCGCGGGGCCACGACGCGGCCGCCCGTGAGCCGGTCGCGCAGGCGTAAGACGCCCGCGGCCAGGCCGGCCACGGCGATGGCCAGCAGCGCGCATTGAACGTACGCGCCGGACGACCACAGGCTATAGATGAGGAAGGCCAGCAGCATACCGAGGGGCAGCAGCAGGGCGACCGCGCCGCCGCCGCCGCCCGTGTCCTTGCCCTCGGCGCGCTGCCCCTGCGTCGACAAGCGCCCGGAGGACTCCTCCCACCCCGCCGGGGCCGGGAAGATGAGCAGTTGGCAGACGGCGCTCAGGTGAGGGGGCAGCGCGGTCAGCGCGGTCAACACCCCCAGCGCCGGGTCCTTCTCCTCGTCGTCGTAGCGTTGCTCCTCGACAAGGGGGCCGAGCGGGAGCTCGCCGCGCGCCGCCAGGCGCAGCTCGCAGGCGACGGTCGCGGTCGGGTCGAGCCCGGCGAGCGGGTCGTCCGCCGGGGCGTGGATCGGCATGACGCGCGCCTGGGGGGTCGCCTCGCCGAGGTAGCCGCCCAGTCCGTCGCGCGCGGCCTCCGTCGCGGCGCGCGCGTGGTAGGTCACGTGTCCGCCGCGCGCGGCGACCTCGAAGGCGAGGCCGTCCCTGTCGATCGGGAGCGCCGCCACGGTGTGCGCGACGCGCGCCACGCGGGGCGTCTCGCGGCGCGGCGGCACGACGCGCAGTGCGGGGTCGGCCGTGGGCGCCCGCCGCGCCGCTCCCCTGTCGGCGGCGGGTATGCCCGCGGGAGGCGCGGGGGGAGGATTGGCCGGCGGGGGGGACGCCGGGCTGGCGGGCGCCGGGCCGGGCGGTGTGGGGGATGCCGGGCCGGCGGGCGCGGGGGGGGCGCTCATGGGCGCGCTCATGGGCGCGCCCCCCCCACGGCGAAGGCGGTGGCCGCCCGCGCGGCCGCCTGCGCCTCGTGGGGGTTCGTCACAAGCAGGCGGTCGAGGTTGGCGTACGGGCGGATCTGCACCTTGATGCGGTTGCCGCCGGGCGGCGAGTCGCGCCGATCCATGCGTAGAAGCGCCTGTCCTGGTTCCTTGCACCAGGTGGTGAGGTAGGCGATCTCATCCTCCGAGAGGTGGACGGGGCCGGCGAGTTCGCGCGCGACGGCGTGGTCCTGGCCCAGGAAAATCTTGCGCCCCGAGTTGATGAGGAGTTGCCGCCCGCCCTCATACGTGAGGAAGTCGAGCGGATCCTGGGAGAGTCCCACGAGCGCGAGGAACTCCGAGCGGCCGCGACGCGAGAACTCGCCAGTGTAGCGGTCGCCGGAGGGCAGGCGCAGGATCGTCTCGATCTCGTCGGCCACGACGGAGCGCGGGCGCACCGGGCCCGCGTGCGCCCGCGCGCTGATCTGCTGCATGATGAGGTGCATCGCCGCCGCGCGCATGGCGTCGTCCTTGATGCCATTGAGGCGATAGTCCGTGAGGTGTCCCTCCGGGTCCACATTCATCGGCTGGTCGAACAGGCCCCGGAAGATGCCGTCGACGTAGGGGTCGAGGCGGCCCGCGAGCCCCCCCGCGCCCGCCGTGCGGAGGGTGGCGCGCAGGTCCGCCAGGACGGGGGCCTCCCGCCGGTGCGCCGATGGGTCGCCCGGGTGGATGCCCTTCCCGGCGTAGCAGGCGAGTAGCGCGCCCTTGAGCAGGGCGTCCGCGTCGCCGTCGAGCGCCTCGCCGGGCCGGAGCAGGATGATCTCGAGGAAGGAGATGAGGTCGGAGACGTGGCCGGCGAGGAGGTCGCCGGCGTCCCGTCGCGTCGCGCCCGGCAGCGCCAGGGGATTGATGTGCTGGTCCGAGCCGGGCGCGATCGTCACGATCGTCCCGCCCAGCTTGCGCGTGAGGTCGGGGTAGTCGCCCTTGGGGTCGATGACGTGGACCTCGACGCCCGCGGCGACCGCGCGCGCGACCTCGATCGACGCCGCCGCCCACGTCTTGCCGCCGCCGGACCCCGCGATGATGACCGCATGGAAGACCTTGAAGCGCGGGTCGAAATTGTCGACGACGACGGGGGACAGCATGTCGCGGTCGAACCCGTACTCGACGGCCCGCGGCCCCGTGTCGCAGACGAGGCGGCGCGCCAGTGGGTTGATCGCGCGGACCGTCGTGCCGTCGACGCGGCTCACGCATCCCAGCGTGTCATGCCCCAGCGGCAGCGCCGCCGCCAGGGCCCGTGGGCCCTCCCAGGAGGCGCGGCGGCTCTGAGCGCCCGCGCGCCCGATGCGCTTCTCGACCTCCTCCGTCACGGCGTCGAGGTCCTCGACCGACCCGGCGCGGACGAGGATGGAGAGCGAGATGTCGAGGACCTCGTCGCGCTGGCGCAGGAGCCGGCGCTGCAAGAGGTCGATCTGTTCCAGCGCGTCCTGGTTTTCCTTGTCCGGCAGCCGGTGCGCGGCCTGGTCGCGGATGGCGCGGAACTCGGCCTCGGTCTCGGCCGCGTCGAGGTCCTCCAGCGCGTCCTTGCGGTCCACGGGCGTGATGTGGAGGCTGACCTCCGCGTCGGGAAAGCCGAACAAGATCGCGTCGAGCTGCCCCGAAACGATGTTCTCGGGCAAGCGCGTCACGACGACGACGCGCTCGTACAGCCCGTCGCGGCACGCCCAGTCGTCCTTCTCCTGGTAGGAATCGGGGGCGAGGAGTCCCGCCCACGCGTCGCCGCCGGGAGCGTCGACGCGCGGACCGCACAGGCGGTCGGCGATCCGCTCAAGCGCGGTGGGCATAGCCATGGTTCTCCTCCTGATGGTCGAACTGGTCGCATGGGTCGTCGTCGGCGGCGGCGATTGGGACGAGCGCGGCCTTCAGGTGGGCGCCCGTGATGGGCTGGAGGCGCGCGAGCCGCGGCGAGAGGGCGCGGTGGAGCAGGCGCGCGGTGTCGAGGTTATCGCACAGGGAGCCGCCCAGGCCGACCGCCAGGACGCCCGCCTCGACATCGCGGGCCGCGGGGGCGAGGCGGGCCACGGCCGCGTCGTAGAGCGCGGCCGCGTCGGGGATGGGCCCCGCGGCGCGCCCGCGGCGAGGACGCCAGGGGATGAGGTGGAGCCCGCGTCCCCGCCGTCGCGTCGCGTCGGGCCGGGCCAGTTCGCGCGAGACGATGACGTGCGCGTCGAACATGACCAGGCCCCGTCGGGCGGACTCTTCCTCCATGGCGGCGATGTCCGCGAGCTCCGCCTCGACGAGCGCCTCGGGCAGCCCGCGCAGGCGGGCGCGCCGGGCCTCGGCGAACCCCGAGAGGTCGGCCGGGTAGGTGCGGGAGTGGAACTGGGCCGGGCCGGAGAGCGTCGCCACGAAGCCGTGGTAGCGCCCCTCGACGGAGTCGAACTCCTCCGTGGAGAGCAGGCCCATCGGTGCGCCGGGCACCCGGACCGCGGCCGCGACCCGTCCGTTCCGGGTGAGGGCGACGCCGTTCGAGATGCGCGTAGGCACGAAGGGGAGGAGGGCGGTCGGCACGGGTCGGCCGGCCTTCCTCCCGCCCCGGCGCGCCAGATAGGAGGCGCGCCGGGGGCGCAGGAGGTAGGCGACAAGGTCGGCTGCCAGGGCGGTCGCGGTGCGCCCGTCGTGGCTATAGTAGGCCGCGCCGATCGACGCGGCCATCACGGCGATGGCGAGGTCGCCCCGCAGCTCGTCAGGCAGGGCGGTAAGCCGGGACCATGCCTGGTAGGCGAGCGCGGCGCCCACGAGCACGGTGATGAGCCGGCGCCCGGTCAGGTGGATGGCCGGGACCAGGGTCTGGATGCGTGTGATGCGGGTCGGCACCGCATGATCGGTCGGCATTGTCTATCCTCCTCGTCTCTCCTCGTGGCCTATCTGTCCGCTACGGCTGGCCCTGCGGGGCGGCTTGGGTCTGGCCGCCGCCCTGCTGGGGCAGCGTCTGTGCCCCGCCCGACCCCTGGCCGTAGCCGGGGCCCGCATAGGGGGCGCTGCCGGGCTGGACCCCACCGTAGGTCGTCGTCACCGACGCGGGTGCCTGGCCACCGGGCTGGCCGGGCAACTTGTAGTTGTTGGCGAACGTCGCGCCGAGCGGCAGCGCCAGCCAGATGATAGCGAAGCCGATCGCCGCGCCGATGCCCGCGTCGTGGGCGGCCTCTTTGAGCCTGGGCCGCCCGCGTGAGAGCATCAGCATGAAGCCGACGACGACGATCATCCCGACGAACGGCCAGAACGCCAGGCGTTGGATTGTCCCGACGAGGTTGGAGTTGCCCTGGTTGATCGTGTCAACGGCGTCGCCGCCGGGGACGGGCGACCCGCCGCCGGGGACGGGCGACGCCTGCGGCACGGCCGGGCCGGCGTGTGGGGCGGACTGGACGATGCCCTGCAGGGTATGGATGCCGGCCGTCGCCGCGTGCGCGGCGTGCGGCAGCAGGGCCGTCGCGGAGATGGATATGGATAATGTGGTCATGTGCCTGCATGTCCTTCCGATGTTATCTACGCGCTGAACGTTGGATGTGCGGTCGATCTCGCTGTGTCGATCTCTTCATCTCGCCGCGGGCCACCGGCGGTCCGGCGGTCCGTCCGCCGTTCGCCGGGCGGGCCGCGCGGGCCGGGCCGTCGCCCCGTCGCCCCCCTCGCCATCGTCATCCTCCTAGCCCTATCGTCCGTGCCGGCCGACCCGGTCGGTGTGTCGGCTCCGGTCACGCCCCCACTCTACAGCCGCGCGGCGACCCACGCCGCCCGACCCGCACGCTGCGCGCACGGTGGGAGGCGTCCTACGGCCGTTTTGTACCGTTCGTTCGTTGTTCGTTGTACCGTTGCCAGGCCTTGTCGCCGCCCCGCCGGATGCTTGCCGACGCGCCGCCCCGCGCCCATCAAGGGGCCGTGGTTCTTGGCGCGTCCGCCCGCGGAGCCCCCTCGCCGGCGAGGAAACGTACGAACGTGCGCGCGTCGTCGGGCGACGGAGGGGTCTGCTGGTCCAACGACCGGCCCGCGGCGGTGAGCACGCCGCGCAGCGCCGCCTTGCGGGCCGCCGTGGCCTCGTCATCGCCCGGCTGCCCCAGCAGCGCCCTGTCCAGCGCGCCGCCGTCGTCGGCCTGCCCCATCGCGGCGTGTAGCAGGTGACGCGCCGCCGTCTTGTCCTGTGACGACGATCCGGGATCCCGCTCAACCGCCGCCGCGTTCGCCGAGGCGACCGCCCACAAGCCGCGCTGTTGCAGGGGCGATAGCGCGTCCCCGCCGCCGGATGTCGCCCCACCCGAGGCGAGCGGGGCCGTGCGTGCCGCTATCGCACCGGCGCCGGACCCGCCCGACGCCATTCTCCCGTCCGACGCCATTCTCCCGTCCGACGCCGTTCTTCCGCCGGGGACGGTCGCGTCGCTGGCGTGTCCGGCGCCGGACGTGGTGGACGCCGCCCCGGTGGGGGAGGAGCCGCCTGGCCCGCCGTGCCCGAGGGCTGCCGTCAGCCGGTCGCCGGCGGACGCGATCTGTGCGCGGGCTACCTGGCCGCCCGACGTCTTGCTGTTGATGAGCGCGTCGTACGAGGCCGCGGCCGCCTTTTGGGATGGAGTCGACGGGTCGGGCAGGCCGAGCGCCCCGTTGAAGGTGGCCCAATGCGCGGCGCGCTCGCCTGGGTCAGCGGCGCCGATCGCCGCCAGGGCATGGCCGGCCAGCGCCTCGCGCTGTTGGGCGAGCGGCGAGCGCTGCCCCTGCGGGACGCCGGACTCGGCCGCGGCCTGCTGCGCCGCCTGGCGGTACGCGCCGAGGCGCTGCGCCGCCAGGAACGACGACGCCGGGGAGCCTGTCCCTCTGACCTGCGCGAGCGACCCGCCCAGCGCGCCCAGGATCTGGGCGTCTTCGCCCTGCATCCGGCGCGCCTGTGCCCGCGTGGTCGCCCGGTCGCCGCCGACCGTTGCGGTATCAGACGCGTCGGCCGCTGTGTCCTCGTCGGCCGCTCCGTCATCGGACCACGAACCGACGCCTTGGGCGCCCGCGTCGGCGTGCGACGCGCCCACACTGGGCGCCCCTCCGCCCTGGGAAGGGGATGGGCCGACCCCGGTCCCGTCGCCAGGTCCGCTGCGTGCGGGCAGGTGGCCCGCGGGAGTGGGGGCGGTCGCCGCGGCGGGCCGGGTGGCGCCGGGCGCGCCGGGGCCACCGCCTGGACCGCCAGGGGTTCCCGCCGCGTCCGCGCCCCACCGTTGCAGGCCCGGAGCCCCCGTGGTCGCCTTGCCGATGCTGGCCGCGAGGCCCTTCACGGCGCCGCCGGCCGCGGCGGCGCCCTTCTGTAGGGCGAAGCCCGCCGGCCCGGCCAGCATGGCGCCGCCCAGGGCCTTACCGGCGCGCGCGACGGTGTCGCCGAGCCCGCCGCCGCCCGAATGCCCGCCCTGCCCCTGGCCTCCGGCCTGCTTCTTCAGCATCGCGAAGGTGTCCAGTCCCGCTACCGCGAAGGCGAGCGTCGTGGTGCTGGCGCCCAGCGCGCTCAGGTGAGGGGCGACCTTGCGCGGCAGCCGCAGAACCGCGACGAGGCCCAGGAACGACAAGACCCACTCGATCTCGCCCAGGAAGACGGTATAGTTGTGGTTTTTGGGGTCGATGGTGAGGAAGTAGTGGCCGAGGCCGCCGTGGAGCGAGCCGAATTGCGCGACGAGGTGCAGCATGGTCACTTGCAGGAATTGCATGACAATCGCCTCGGAGATGAATTCGAACCAGAGTTGCCCCCAGCGCCGGGCCTGCGGCCAGCACAGGCAGAGGCAGCCCAGGGGGGAGAGCACGATCGCGAAAGCGAGCAGGAAGATGCGCATCCCCATCTGGAAGGTCATCAGGAGGAGTACGACGAACTTCGCCCCCGTGCTCAGGACGATCACCACCCCCGTGAGGGGCCCCAACATCAGGCCCGCGACGGCCCCCGCGGAGATCGCGAGGATGTCGTGCCCGTCGAAGATCAGCTGTGAGGCGCATAGCCCATTGAAGATCTCGATCGCGCACCCGATGAGCTGCAGGCTCGAGAGGATCAGGATGCACGCGCAGAAGATCCGATAGAACGACTCGATCAGGTGCTCCAGGCCGCGGCGGTTGCGCGAGAAGACGAGGTACTCGGCCCCGATGCAGGCGATCCACACCGCGATGACGTGGAACGCCACCCAGACGAAGAACCACCAGTCGCCGACGACGGTCGGATTCTTGTACGTCAGCTGCGCGGGCGTGTTCGTCCAGATGTTGAGGCTGCCGAAGAAGTCGCCCATCAGGGCGCAGAACGACGCCCACGCCGAGAAGAACCAGTTCCCCGCCGACGCGACGGCGTCGCCGAGTCCGGTGGTCACGCCCGCGGCCACGTCGCGGGCCGCCGTGCCCACCGCGCCGCCGACGCCGCCCACGACACCACCCACGGCGCAGAGTGGGCCGCCGGCCACGGGGATGTCGCAGACACCCGCCCCGGCGCTGCCGCCCCCTGGATCGACGGGTTTGCCGATCACGCCGGCGGGGTCGACCCAGTGGGGGTTGTCGACTCCATCCCCATTGTCGCTCGTGCCGAAATGGAGGTGGGGCCCGGTGCTGTTCCCCGCATCCGTGCCCGGCCCATGGGGCACAGCGGGTCCGCCCCCGCCGGATGCCCCGATGGGCTGGCCCTCGGCCACGACATCGCCCGCCTTCACGGACACGCGGGAGAGGTGGCCGTAGATCGTCGCCAGCTTATCGCCGTGCCGGATGACGATTGAGAGGCCATAGCCGCCGTTGAATTTGTCGCCGTTCGGGTCGAGGTTGGCCCGCACGACAGTGCCTGGGCCGGCGGCCAGGACGGGCGTCCCGACGGGGAGGGCGTAGTCGATCCCCTCATGGAAGTAGCAGTGCAGCGTGTCGTTCCAGGGCTCGAATGTGAAGGGTACGCAGCCGAAAGGGGTGTTGATCGTGGCGTTGCCGTCGAAGGGTGTGCGCAGCGTCACCGTCGTCGGCGCCGCGCCGGACGGGCCCGGCATGATGGGGCTGTCGGCCGCTGCCCTGGCGTCGTCCCAGAGTGTGCCTCGCCTGTACGCGCCCGAGTCGTAGGTGGCCCAGGTTCCCGCCCACGCCGTGCCGCCCGCGGAGACGCGCGCCATCGCGGCCGCCGCGCGGGCCGGGTCGAAGGCGTCGTCGTCCGAGACCTCCTTGTGCCAACAGGAGTTGAATTGCCACAGCCCGCGGTCGTACGTATAGCCCGGGCAGGACGGCGGCTGCGGATCGTCGTAGCATTCCGCGCGCGGGTGGCCACCCGACTCGGCGAGCGCTATACCCACGGCCGTCGCGATCACGTCCTTATCCTTCAGCCCCGCCTGCACGGCGTAGCCGGCGATCTGCGGCGGGGTCAGCGCGTCGCCCGTCTCGCCGCCGCCCCCGCCGCATTGCGGCATGCCGGCGGGCGGAAGATCGGACAGGTGGAATGAGGTTGGGGCGGCGAGACGGGCGCGCGGGCGCGCGGTGGCGCCCACACCCGCGGCCGATGCCTGGGTGGGCGCGACGCGCGGGCCCAGGATGGCGGTGAGGGAAATGGCCGCGGCGAGGAGGCGCAACGGGGGGGCGGGCGCGGCACGCATCGTACGGTTCGGTCCCTTCCGGGCGATAGGGGGCGATGCCCCGCATGCGGGGACGCCCTGAGGTCATGACCTACTGTACCTATCGGCGCGGACGCGACGCGGGTGCGGCGCACGCTGCGCGCACGGTCGCGCGGCCGCGGAGTGGGCATGCCGTGCTTTTTGTTCGTGATTCGACGTACCGTTCACCGCGATACGGGGGATAGGGCCGCCTTCCCCGCGCGGCGGGTGGCGCGGGGAAGGCGGCGACGCGTGCCCGCCCCGGTCCTGGCCCACGGCCGAGGGAGGGGACGGTCCGGACACAAAAGGGGAGGGGCTTACGCGCCGGCGCGTGAGCCCCTCCGGGGCTGGATGCGACGAGGTTCGATCGGGGGAGCCGCGCCCGCGGGACGCTACGTCGCCGTGTTGCTACGTCGCCGTGTTGCCGCGTCGCCCGCCCGTCCGTGGGGTGTATCGCGCGTTTATCTTGACGAGGCGTTCCGGCACATCGAGGCCCTCCCCCTGATAGCGGTTGGTGACGATCCGGAACCATTCCGCGCGCTCGGGCTGCCGCCCCTGCTCGCCGAGCGCCTGTATCACCAGGCTATGGTAGTAGTCATTCAGCACGTCGTAGCGTAGGAGGGTGCGGGCCACCCGCTCGATGTGCTTGTAGTCGCCCGCGGCCTCCGCCACGTCTATGAGCTCGTTGGCGATCGCGAAATACATTCCCCGGACATCCTGCTGCTGCCGCTCGAGATATCCGGTCGCCACGCCCCGGCCGATATCGTCCGTGTATGCGTTGAACGCGCGGACCATGGCGTTCATCCGCTCTCGCGCGCGGGCGTGGTCGCCGGGCGGGATGGATTGGACGTCGTCGCGGGCGGCCGCGAACCGGTCCAGGTCGACCGTCACGAGATCGCGGTTGAGTTCGTACTGGGTTGGTTTCCCGGTCGGCCGTTCGATGATGAGTTCCTGGTCGGCCAGCGCGGGGGCGTGCTCGCGCAGGGCGCGTCGCAACGTGTTGCGGGCACGCCTGAATTCGCCCCGCGGATCGGCGACGTCCGAGGAGCTGAACAACCGTTCGGCGACCTGGTCGGCGGGGATCGGACCCCTCTCCAATGCGAGGATGCACAGGTAACGCCGCGGCGTCGGACCCAGGCGGACACCTTCGGTTTCACCGGCGATGGTGAGGGCGGGGACACCCATCACGCGCAGTGACGCGGTGGGCGCGCCGCGAGCGGGCGCGCCGTGCGGGCGATAGGGGAGGACGGGTGATTGTTCCGCGGTCGCGCCCGCCTCGACCACTCGGGTCTCGCCCGCGACGATCGCCGCGGGGCGTCCTGGTCCCGCCTGATCGGCCTGCTGCTCCATCGGCGGGGCGGCAGGCGTGGTGGCGTCGGGGACGATCGCCGCGCTGGGCACGGCGGCCTGCGCGCGACCGCGCGCGATCAGGACCGGGGTTTCGTGGTCTTTAAGATCCACCATGGGCTCCGGCTGGGCGCCAGGCGCGCTGCCGCCCTCATCGTCAGACGACGGCGCGACGCCCATAGCTCGAACGTGGGCGAGCGCTTCCGCCATCGTGGCCTGATCCGGGTCCTCCTCGCGCGGGGCGTTATCCGATGCGGGCGCCGTGCCCGCATCGCGCACAGCCCGCTCGACCTCTCCGGCGAGGCCGCCCTCCCCGACCGGCGGGGCCGGCCGGTCTCCGTCGCTCCCGCCGGTCGGGCCGTTCCCGTCGGTCGGGCCGTCCCCGCCCGGGACGACGCCTGCCGCGATGGCGAAGCTCTCGCGCATCTGGGAGATCGTCAACTCCAGAGGGTCAATCTCACGGTCGTCACCGACGCCGCGCAGGAACATGGCCTTGTCGGACGAGACGCGTGTGGCCGCATCATCGGCCAGGAGCGCCATGCTCTCGGCCGGCGTCAACCTCTGCGTCATGATGAGGCGCCACGCCGCGCTGCGTCCGCCGAGTCGCAGCGGGGCCGACGTCGACACGATGACGTGGATGCCGGCGGCCGGCCCCATGTGGGCGAGCATGTCGACAGAACGCCAGAGCGTCGCTTTGGCAAAGACGGCGTCAGCCCGATCGATCACGACGAGGTACACGGGCAGGCGCCGCCCAGGGCTCGCCTCCGCCAAACGTCTGGTGAGGACGCCGGCCGCCTGCCGCACGATGCGCTCGACGGAGGCGAGGTTGTCGACGTCGACGACGCAGGCCGCGTCGGCGTCGTCCTGGAGGCGCGCGTGCGGCAACGCTTCCAATAAATGGCGGATCTCCGGACTCTCACAGGCCGCGAGGATGCGGACCTGGGCGGGGACAGCCTGGACCGCGACCCGCGCGAGGATGGCCCCGACGAGGTGCTCCGCCGCTGTTGCCGAGACGAGCAGCGGCTGCGTGGCCGCCAGGTTGACGTGGAGGACATCGTTGCCGGCTTTGCCGATCGCCACGAGGAACGGGGCCGGGTGGTCGCCGGGGCCGGGCGCGGCGCCGGGCATGCCGCGCGTGACGGGGCCGTGCTTGACGCTCATCATGGTCAGGCGCACGCCATCCGCGTCGTTCGCGGCGCGCCACTCGGGAACATCGGCCCCCAGTTCCTCGCCGATCGCCACGGCGAGGGCCTCCAGGGTGGCGGCGTCCACGTCGCCCGCCCCGAGCGCCAGGACCTGTCGCCGGCGACCCTGAAGGACCCATCGGATGGGCGGCGGCGCGACGCCCACGCGCGCGGCCGCGCGGCCGAGGGCGGCCGCCACATACGTGACGGGGTTACCCTCATCGCCATGCAGGCGCGCGCGCAAGCCCGCGGCGAGCGGGCCGTCCATGCCCTGGTGGGCGGTTTCGATGGCCTCCCGTACGGCCGCCGGGACGCGTCGGGATAGGCGCGGCGCAGGCAGGACGCCGAAACGGCGCGCGCCCACCGCGAGCAGCCCGAGCAGGCCCAGTGCCAGCGCGGCGTCGATCTCGCCGCCGTGCGGCGGGAGTGTGATCGTCGGCCCCTCGTGGGGTCGCGTCGGATGATCCCCTCCGGAGGAGCCGCGCAGGTGCGATTCGCCCGCTGGCCCCACAGGTCCGATGGCGGTCACCGACGATGTGCCGGCCGCCGTGGGACCGGCAGGAGCGACCGCCGCGCGCGTGGGGGCGCTGGAGGCGCCGGAGATGTTGGTTGGCGTCGCGGTCGACGTGGGCGCCGCACGCGTGGGAGTGATCGTCGCTGTTGGCGCGGTCGTCGGAGTGGAAGCGATCGTCGCTGTCGGCGCATGGGTCGGCGCGGGCGTGGGTTCATGGGTCGGCGCGGCTATCGACGCGTGCCGCCGCGCCGCCCAATGCGCGACCGGGCCTATCCCGCGCGCGGCGGCGCGGTGGGGGCGCGCCACGCGCCGCCGCGCACGCGCGCGCCTCGGGGTACGGCTCTGACTGGCCGCCGCTGTGCGCGCCCTCCGCACGGCGCGCACAGCGGCCACCGGGCGCGGGCGCGGATGGACGCCGCGCCGCGGGGTCGCCACCGCGCGGGCGTGGGTGACATGCACGGACGAGCGCGCGTCCATCGAGCCATCGGGCTGCGCGACGGCGACGCTCGTTGGGATGAAAAGCCTCTGCCCCGCGACGATGACATTGTCCGCGCCGATCGCCCCGGGATTGCCGGCCTTGATCTCGTCGTAGCGGCTCCAGTCCCCGCACAGGCTGGCCGCGATGCGCGACAGGTAGTCGCCGGGCTGCACGATATAGACGAGGCGGTCTCCCTCAACCGTCACGTTAGAGAGGGGGAGGGGGATGCGCAGTATCTGACCCGGGCGGATGAGGTTTGGGTCTTCGATGGGCAGGTTGTCGGGTTGAGGGCGGCCCCGCGACGCATCGTAGATGGCCTCCACGGTCCGCCCCAGGCGCGCGGCGGAGGTGGCGGGGTCCTCCCCCGGGCGCGGCCCGTCGAAGCGCTGCGCGACGGTCGATATCCAGTCGCCCGGCTGCACCGTGTAGAGGAGATACGTCCGCGGCAGGCCCCGTGCGGCGCGGCGCGGCGCGGTCGGGGCGTAGGGGACGCGCGCCCCGACCGTCGCGCGCCGATCGGCGACGGCACGCCCCCCCGCGTCCGTCGTCACCGGCATAGGCTGCCGGGGGGCACGCCCGTGCGGCGCGGTGCGGTCGTCCGCGCCGCGGCGGTCGCCGGCCGCCGCCGACGGCGGAGCCATGGGCATGGCGACCCGTGCCCGCGCGAGGGTGGGCCCCGAGGTGAGCGCCGTCCAGGTTGCGCCGACGATGGCCCCGATGCGCCGCGTCCGTGGCCGGCGCAGTGTGGCGCGCAGCCGGGCCGCAGGCGCATAATCCGCCGCGAGCGCCTCCAGCGCGCCGGCCACGGCTTGCAACAGGGCGGCCGCGGCGCATGCCCCCAGCACGACGTAGCCCGCGAGGATGGCCGCCGCGCGCAACGCGGCGGGGTCCCCCGCGGCGAGGCGGCCGGGCGTTGGGGGCGGCGGCACCCCGACGCCCCCGACGGCGATCGCGCCGACGGAGATCCCGTGGGCGAGCAGTACGGCGGCCGCCACAAACGCCGCCGCCGCCGCGACGAGCGCGGCAAGTGTCTTCAGCATAGCTTCTGCCTCCACTTTGTGCCTACCGCACGGCGACCGCACGGGCGCGTCTATGTGCGAGCCGGCAGACTTGTGTCTCCCATTATCACATGCGCTGGGGCTAAACGCGAAATAAGCGTTTGCGGGCCCGCGCCCCGGCAAGCGGCGGAATCGCCTAGCCGAAGAGGAGCGCCGCGAGGCGGCCGCCCGCCTCCTCGAGCGGGGCGGATGCGGGCGACCCCGGGTCGACGACCGGCAAGGGCGCCCGGCGCGCGCGCGCCCTGGACGCGCCATCCCAGTCGTGTGGGACCTGCGTCAGCAGCTCCAGTTGGACGGGAGCCAGGACCTCGCGCTTCCAGGCGGCGATGTGGCCGCCGTGCATGTGGTTGACGACCGCACGCCGCGGGGCGGTCGGGTTAAGCGCGGCGAGACGGTCGCGCAGCAGGCGATACTCGAGCGTGAAATCATGCCGTCCGACGGCCGTGTCCTGGGCGACGACGACGAGGGCGTCGGCGCGCGCGAGGAGCGCGAGGTGCCCCTCCCCACCCGCGCGCGGCGGCAACTCGTCGCCGACGTCGACGACGACGAGGGCGTGCGCCGCGCGCAGGCGGTCGACGAGGGCGAGCAGGTCGTCGACGTCTATCTCGCCCGGCGCGCCGGGGCCCGGCTCGCCGGGGATGAGGGATGCGCGGACCGCGCCGCGCCCCCATGCCCAGTCGCGCCGGTCGACGCACTCCGCGGCGCACGGCTCGTCGTCGCGGCGCGGCAGCGCCAGCGCGGCGCCGAGGGTGAGCCCCGGCGCTATCCCAAGGAGGTGGGTCAGGCCGCCCCGGCAGAGGTCCCCGTCGAGGAGCGCGACGGGTCCCGGCGCGCGGCGGCCGACGGTCGCGGCGAGGGCCGCCGCGGTGGCGCTGCAACCGGGTGATCCGCCGGTCCCCCAGATGGCCAGCAGCCGGCCCGGTCCAGGGCGGGCGGGGTGTGGGCGCGTGCGTTCGAACATGGCGTTCCCCTAGAAGAGTCCGGTCATCGCGCGTAGGAACTGCGCGCCGGGCGGGGCCAGGATATCGATCATGTAGACGGGCATCACCGTCAGCACGATGACGGCGGTCGTGCGGATGGCGTTTTCCTTGCTGTGGGCGCGTACGTCGGTCAGCGCGCGGTGGAGTGTCTCCCGGGCCAGCCGGGTGAGTTCATCGGCCATCGCGCGCTGGTCGGAGGCTGTCTTGAGGGCCGCCTGCATGCGCTGCACCGCCGTTTCGGCCTCCGGCGTATTGCAGCGGCAAGCGAAGATGTCCAGCGCGTCGGCGAGCGGCACGCGGATCGCGATGAGGTCCGCGACGACGTCCAGTTCGCGGGCGAGCTCGCCCCCGCGGCGGTCGTCGGCCGCGTCACGCAACGCCTCCTTGAGCGAGCTCCCGTTGCGCACCGCGTTGGCGAGGTTGTTGAGAAATTGCACGAGCTCGAGCCGGATCAGGCGCTGGCGCGCCGGGACGCGCGCGTTGAGTTCGGCGCGCATGATCGGGAAGCTCAGGGCCACGGCCACGACCGCGACGGGGGCGAGCGCGGCGACCGGGACCGCCCCGAAGACGCAGAGCCCGAGGGCGGTCAGGACGATCGCCGCGGCGTTCTTGGCCTGGCGCACGCGCAGCCACAGGAGCGTGCGGCCACCGTAGCCCGCGTAGAGGGCGCGCCACTTGAGGGCCGTCGCCCCCTTGAATTCGGGGTGTTTCGCGCGCAGCGCCCGATCCATCGGCGACGCCCCGTCGCCCGCGAAGACGCGCCACCAGGCGGCGACGGCGCCGGATGTCGGCAGCAGCACGACGGCCCGCCCCCGCCGCCCCCGCCGCCCCCGCCGCGGTCCCCGACCAGGGCGCCCCGACCGGCCGCGGCGGGGGCGGGGGCCGGCGGACGCGCGGGCGGCCGGGAGCGCGTACGCCCCCGCCGCGGCGGCTCCCCCTGCGAGCAGGGGGACGATCAGATTCATGGTCATGGTTTCCTCCGTTCCGTACTGGTCGTGCTGACCGGCGGGGTGGGGCGGGGCCGTCCCGTCCCCCGTGCTCAACGCGTCACGAGCTCAACGGTGCGCCGCTCTCGGCGCATGGTGCGGATATAGAAAAAGCGGCACCAGGCGATGCTGGCGAGGCCAAGGGCCACGCCCGGCGGGCTCCCGTACCACTGCTCCATCATCTGTGGCTCGAGCGCGTGGATGGGGATCGACACGACGAAGGGCGAGAGATACCCGATGAGCGCGTTCATGCGATTCTGGGCGAAGTCGACGCGCACCTCGCGCGCGAAGCCCTCCTGCTCGGACGCCGCCTCGGCCAGGCCGTGCAGCGGGTCGACCGGGATGTCGCCCCGGCGGTAGGCCGGCGCCACCGTCGAGACGAAGTCGTGGAACAGCCGGTCGTGCAGGTCGCCGTCGAGCCGGTCGAGGATCTCCAGGAAGTTGGACCCGCCGAACCCCTGTCCGGCGTCCAGGCGCGCCTGGGCCTGTATGAGGTGGTGGACCAGTGGCTCGTCGACGCAGCGCAGCGCCGCGTCGCGGAAGGCCTCGCGCATGCCCACGCCGTTGGCCACGAGGCTGGCGTAGTCCGTGACGAAGCCCACGATCTGCGCCCGCTTGCGCACGCCCAGCTCGCGGGCGCGGCGCGCGATCTCGGCCCAGAACCCGTAGATCCCGATCGCCGCGCCCAGCACGGCGAAGATCGGCGTGCCGAAGATGAGGTGGCCCACGGCCATGCCGCCGACACCCGCGGCGACGAACAGCAGCAGCAGGTAGCGCAGGGGGACGCGGAAGCCGGCGTCGATTTTGCGCGCCTGCAGGGCGTTGACCGCGCGCCGCCAGGGGGGCACGCGGGGGCCGCGGGGGCGGCGCACCCCGTTCAACCACTCGTTGGCGTCGGTCAAGCGCTGCGCCGTCGTCGGCCGTCGACGCGGCCGTATGAGGGCGTGCGCGGTGAGCGCGGCCCCGACGGCCGCCAGGCCACCGGCCGCGAGGGCCGCGAGGGGGCCGCTCATCGTCGCCCCCGCCCGTCGCGCTCCGCCACAGTGGCCAGACGTTCCTCTTCGCGCCGCGTCCTGGGCAGGCCGTATTCGTAGTCCGGGACGCGGATGCCCGCCGTCTCGAACGTGGTCGCCAGGTCGGGGGAAATGCCCAAGCCCGTGGCGCGCAGCCCACCGCCCGCCGACCCGTCCGCGCGGACGGGAGGGCCGCCCTCCCACACCAGGAGCGGCGTCGTCTCGCAGCCGCCGGCCTTGAGCCCCGTGACCTCGGAGACCTCGACGACCCGCCGCGCGACTTTCGGCTCGCCGTCCTCGGTGTAGCGGAATTTGCGCAGCACGACGATGAGGTCGATCGCGCGCTCGAGCGAGGGCCACAGGTCGTCGAGCCGCGGGCGCTCGTCCGCGAACGTGCAGAGCGTGGCCAGGCGCCTGAGCGTGTCCTGCGCGCTGGTGGCGTGCACCGTGCACGAGGTGCCGAACTGGCCTTTGTTGGCGTTGATGGCGTTGAGGAGGTCGAACGCCTCGGCGGCGCGGACCTCGCCCAGGAGGAGGTAGGCCGGGTTCAGGCGCAGCGCGTCGAAAAGGGCGGCGCGCGCCGTCAGGCCGCGCGCGCGGTTGACCTCCATCTGGATGAGGTGGCCGCGCTGGAGCGAGAGTTCGATGCCCTCCTCGATCGTGATGATGCGCTCGTCGGTCGAGATGAGGTCGAGCATCGCCTGCACGAGCGTGGTCTTGTAGGAGCCCGTGGGCCCCGCGACGATGACGCTCGCGCCGGCCTGTTGCGCGCGGGCCAGGAAGAGCATCAACGCGCGGGGCAGGACCCCGTCGCCCACCATGTCCTCGCCACGGTACGGGTTGAGCGCGCGCAGCCGCATGGCGAAACAGGGCCCGTTGCGCGGCGTGTAGGCGCTGTCGAGGAAGATGAGGCGGGCGTGCTCGAGGTTGACCTCGACCTTGGGGTTGCTCGGGCCGAGTGGGAGGCCGCCGGGGGGCTGCAGCGCCTCGGCGGTGTCGCGGATCTCCTGCTCACTGAAGACGATGTCCGTGTCGTGGAGGACGCCCGCCTTCTCGTAGTAGAGCGGCTTGCCCGGCCCGTCGCACATGACGTCCGTCGCGCCGATCCGATTGTCATAGAACTGCTGCAGGCGGCCGAAGCCTTGCAGGATGTAGAAGAGCTCGTTCGCGGCCTCGGCCGGCAGCTGGAGCCTGTTTCTGCGGTTGGCCTCGTGGTTGAACTCCGCGACGGCCGACCCGATCCTGGCGCGGATGCGCTCGTTCACCTCATGCGGTGGGAGCTTGTCCCTGGTCTCCCTCACCAGGTCGAGCACGGGCTGCTCGAGCGCCTTGCGGAGGTCCGCGTAGACCTGCTTGCGCGAGTCGCCCACCAGGACGGGCGCCGGGCGCGACGGCCCGCCGCCCACCGGCGACGCCCCGCGCCCCTGAGGGTCCGCGGCGACGCCGCGATCCGCCTGTCGCGGCGGGGCGGTCCCGTCGACCGGAGCCGCCCCGTGAGCCCGATGGTCGGCGAATGGGTCGGGCGTCCAGCGTGTCACCATCTCTCTCCCCTCCTGTCTCTTTGGTCCCTATTCCCCGCACCGTCCGCGCCGCGGGGCCAATCGCGCGGAGAGGGCGCGCGCCGCGTGCGCCCCGCGGGCGGCGACACCGTCCCAGGCGCGGGCGGGTCGGCGGGGGGCGAAGGTGACGCCCGGCACGAGCGCGGCCGCCACGTTCTCGATGTCCTCCCGGAAGGCGCTCGTGCGGGCGAGCCCGTCGGTCGCGAGCGCCGGGGGCGGGTAGCCGCGCCGGCGCGCCGCGCGCACGAGGGGCTGGTCCTCGACCACGGCGAGCGAGAGCTCGGCCTTGCCGAAGCGCGCCGCGATCTCCACCAGCCCCTCGTCGTACGCCGGGTCGCCGAGTCGGTTGACGAGCACATGGTACCGCTCCTCTGGCAGCTCAAGCGACGCGCGTAGCGCGTCGTAATCAGCCGCGATACGCCCCGACTCGGAGGGATCGGGCGTCGTCACCACGACGAGCGCGTCCGCTCACCCAGCCACGGCGAGCCGCACCGGTCCAGGGGTGCGCGTCGTCCCGAGATCCACCACGACGACGTCGTACGCGGCGCGCCACCCGGCCACCACGCGGCCGGCCAGGGCCACGTCGGACCCGAAGGCGGGGAAGAGCGCACGGTCCTCGATGCCGAGGAAGGCGTCGACGCGCCCCCGCGCCCCAGACGACCCCACGGCCCCTCCGCTGTCGCCCCCATAGACGAGGGCATACGGCGCGGGGTCGATCGGCCCGTCGTCGTCCCCGGCGCTGGCGAGGGGGGTGGGCCCGAGTCCCGCGTCCTCCGCCAGGCGATGCAGGCCGGTCTGGCTCGGCAGGGTCAGCAGCCGCAGCTTGTCGCGCAGCGAAGCCTCGCCCAGGTCGAGGTCGACGAGGGCGACCACTTTCCCGGCCTCGGCGAGCACCGCCGCGACGTTGAGCGCGGTCTCCGTCGTGCCGACGCCGGCCAGGCCGGAGCAGAAGACGAGCAGCCGGCCGTCCCGCGCGGTGAGGAGCCCGGCGCGCGCGCTACCCACGCGGGCTCGCTCGAGCGCCTCCACCGCGAGGTCGCTGGCCATGCGCAGCTGCGCCGGCGACCCCGGCCAGGCCGCCACGCTCGGGAAGCCGCCGCGCGCCGCCTCGGCCATGACGCCCGGCGCGAACGCCCCCGTGTCGGGGCTGAGCAGGTCGGGGGTGCGCCGGTGTTCCTCCTCGACGAGCAGGACGCAGGCGACGCCGCGCCGGGCCAGCAGGTCGACCATCCCCGGCTGCCAGTTGGCGAGGCGGCGCCAGATGAAAGCGACCCGGGCGTCGACCTTCAGCGCGGCTGCATCAAGCAGCGCGGCGTCCGCCACCACGGCGGGGATCTCCAGCCCGAACGGGGACGCCTCGATGCGGCGCACCTCGTCGATCGAGGCGTCCGGGGCGGCGAGGACCGCCCGCAGCGGGGCGGGACGGACCATCGGGATGGGGCCGCGGTCGTCATTATTCCTAGCGGCGGCCGGCATGGGACGCCTCCGTCGGCCGGGGGGTCGGCGCCCGGAGGGGCGCGGCGGGCATGCCCGCCGCCGCCGCCGCGTACCCGCGGGCCGTGACCTCGCCCGGGGTCATCACGGGGGCGAGGGGCGAGATCTGACCGAGGCTGTAGGTCCCGAGCGAGCGCAGGATGTTGAGTTTGTCGACCGCGGCGCGGGGGACAACCAGCGTCACGGCGTCGCGCGCCGCCCAGTCGACGCGTGCATGGCTGACGACCAAGTCGGACGCCAGCCCGCTGCGCGAGAGGGCCGCGGTACCGGGGGTCAACCCGCCCTGGGCCACGGTGGAGCCGTCCTGGTCGCGGTCGACCGTCGCGTGGACGTCGACATAGTCGCCGACCTGGAGGGGAGGCATGGGCGAGGAGAGCGGTGTCAGCGGCAGGGTGAAGCGCTCCTGATCCGGCGCGAGCGCGGCCCGCTCGCCCGAGCTGTGGCCGTAGAAATCGCCCCAGTCGACGGCCCGCCCCTGCTGGAGGGGTACCATCGGCACCTGGCCGTTGAGTTGGGCGCGCTGGGCGGCCGGGACCGGGTCCGGCCCCGCGACGGAGAGCGCCGCTTGCGCCACGACAACCGGGGCGAGCGGGGTCCCCGCGGTGATGGGCTGCAACGGGTCAATCGGCCTGCTCGGGACGAGGACGGCCACGGTCGGGGCTGCGGAGGCGCCGCGTGCGTCGCCCTGCCCGCTATGGGCATTGGCGACGAGCGCGGCGCCCGCAAAGGCGAGCGCGGCCGCGCCTAATATCGTGAATGCGCGTGCGTTCATTGTCTTCGCCTGACTCCTACTCTCTGCTGCGCGCCGCCGTGCCCGAGGGGGCGCGGCCCCGCGGCCGTGCCGCGCGGCGCAAGCCCGCGCGGCGGTAGGGAATGGGCCACCGTCGCGGCGATCCCGTCACCGTTGACTTTGACACTCCACACGGCTGACGCCGTGGGATTCTTGGCTCATCCAGCAGCCGTGTCTACCGGGCTTGCGTCCGATAGATAGAGGGCAGGCTGTCCTCAAGCGTTACTTTCGGCGTGCCCCGCCGTAGTTTCCTCTAATCGACGCACCCCCAACGCCAGGATGTTGCGCGCCGCGTTGTGATCGCGGTCCAGGACCGCCTTGCAGTGAGGGCAGACGTGCGTGCGCTCGCTCAACGTTTTCTTGACGCGCTCTCCGCACCCCGAGCACTCTTGGCTCGTGTACTGCGGCGGGACGGCCACGACCACCTTGCCGTAGACGTGGGCGAGATAGCCCAGCCACGACACGAACGCTCGCCACCCGGCATCGCTGATGCTCTTGGCCAGGCGCCGGTTCTGGATCATGTTGCGTACTTTGAGGTCTTCGTAAGCAATCACGTCGTTGGACATGACCAGCGCCCGCGCCGCTTTCACGGCGAAGTCTCTACGCTGCCTACTAACCTTCAAGTGCTTGCGCCCTAGTCGTTCCCGCGCCTTTGCCCTGTTCCTGGAGCCCTTGGCCTTCGATGACACGCGCCGATGCAGGTGCTTTAATGCCTGCTCCGACCGGCGCAGGTGGCGGGGATTCTCCACCGTCGCACCCGTCGAGTCGGTGTAAAAATGAGATAACCCTAGGTCGATACCGACTGCATGGCCCGTTGCCTCAACGGACACGCGCCGTTCTGCGTCAATACAGAATTGGCCATAGTAGCCGTCGGCCCGCTTGACGACCCGCACGCGCTTGATCTGATCGAGGGCATAGCCCAGGAGCTCGCGCGTGCCCCTGAGCCGGAACGTGCCGGCCTTGAAGCCGTCCGTGAAGGTGATTGCGCGCCGCACGTCGTTCAATTTCCAGCCCGTCTGCTTGTACTCAATAGAGCGGCAGTCTTTTTGGAATTGCGGGTAGCCCTTCCTGCCGGGCGTCTTCTCGCGGCAATTCTTGTAGAAGCGTGTGATTGCCGCCGCCGCGCGTTCCGCCGCCGCCTGCCGCGCTTGAGAGTTGAGCTTGCCGACGAAATCAAACTCTTTCGCCAGGAGAGCGCAATACCTGTTCAAATCGTAGGGTTTCACGCCGCGCTCGTCACGCCACTTCCGCACGCACTTGTTCCTGATGAACTGGGTAGCCCTGATGGCGTCATCGAGAACGGCACGTTGACTGCCAGCTCCCGCAAGCTTGAACTCTAGCACGATCATATTCCTAATATACCGTAGTTCAAGGGTGAATGCCGTCCTTAAATAAAAGGCGCCGATTCGTCCCACGGCTGTAGCCGTGGTTTTTCTCGTTGGCAGAACTTTGACACTCCACACGGCTGACGCCGTGGGATTCTTGGTTCGGCGACCGTTGCATCGTGGCCCGGAGGCGCTGATGGCTGACACAATCTCCCCACGCGTGACTTTCCGCGTGCCCCGCGGTAGCGATGCCGTTGGACGTCGTAGTGGCCCCCAAAGGAGCGATCACCACTAGCAGTCTATCATAACGCGGGCGATCGTTGACGCGCCGCTTGTCGCGGCCCGTCGCTGCGACGATCTCATTCATCCCACGACTTTAGCCCTGGGTACATGACGCGGCTAGGTGGCTTCCTGTGGCCAGGCGGTGTAGCTGCGCGTGAAGCGCACCCCGTCCGCCTCGAGGAGTCCTATGGTTATGGCAGCGGAAACGCGGAGGGTCGGATAGTGCAACACGGTGACCTTCCCCGTCGCGGGCACGGTCAGGGTGATCGGGTTGGACGGGGTCGCGTCGTAGATCGTCGTGTGCAGACCCACGATCGCCGCGTCGACATCGACGCGCGCCGGCGCGCCTGCGGCCGCAGGGCGGAAACGGCGCAACAACGCCGCGCGCAACTCGGCCCGCGCTCGCGCGCCGGCCGGGGTGGCGTCCCCGTCGCAGATCTGCCCCGCCGCGCACCCCGCGAAGGCCGGCGCGTCGCCCGCCATAGCGCCGACGGGGAGTGTGCGCGCCGCGGCGATCGCCGCGTTGTCGACGGCGGCCGCGACGAAAGTGTCGTCGTTGTGGAAGCCAATCCCCACCCAGGCGATCATGCCCAGCATGATGATCACCGGGATGAACGCCATCATTGGCAAGCCGATCGCGCCCGGGACGGCACGTCCCGGCAGGGCGCGCCGGGCGAGCGCGGCCGCGCGGCCGCGCCTGCGTCCGGCGCGCGCCGGACGCAGGGCGGCACGAACGAGGGGCGGCGTGGCGGTCATGAGGCCGGCCCACTGCCGCGATAACAGAGGGCGGTGCGGTGTCCCTCGGCTGTGAGCACGACGCGCCACCCGCCGATCGCGAAGGGGAACGTGTAGGGCATGCGCACCACCACGTCGAGGGCCGTCCCGTCGCGTGGAGGTTCGGGCGTCGCGGCCGGCGCCGCGGTCAGGGGGCTCGCGGCGCCGGCTGAGGCGAGGTCGTTCGTGTAGACCTGCAGCGTGATGCCGGCGGGGTCGAGCCGTGGGCGGCCGGCGTTGGCGGCCTCGGCGGCGCTGTCGGCCACGGTCGGGTAGACGGCGCAGGTCCGCGCCGCGGCCACGGCGGCCGACGTCGCCACGCCCTCCAACCGCCCCTGGGCGATCAGCATGGAGCCCCCATCCCAGATGCCGGCGAAGAAGAGGAGCAGCAGGGGCAGCAGCAGGAGGAACTCGACCGTCCCCTGCCCCGCCGTCGCCCGCCGCAGTCGGGCGCGCGGCGGCGCACCCCTGGCGACCGCAGCTATCTCAAATGTTATGTCAATTAGGGTAGGCCTGGTGACCCGAGAGGTCACGCCGCCCATGGTCATGGTCGCGTCTCTGGACGCGGCCGCTCGCGCGCCATCGGCGCGGCGACGCCCTACCGCCATCCGATGCATCCATCGGTCCCTCCACCCGGTCCTCACCCGCCCCATCGGAGCCTCCCTCGCGCCCTATCCATCGATCAGTCCGTTCCGCGCTCCTATCAGGCGCACCCCATCGTACGACGGACGGGGGCCAGGGCCTGTCCTTGCCCCCGTCCGTCGGCCGTCGGCGTCTAGCGGGCGCGCGCCGCGCCGAGCGCGCGCCCAAACAGGATGTTCTGCCAGGTCCTGCGCACCTCTGGGATGAGGCGCGGCGGGATGCGCAGTTCCACCGGGGCGGCGCTCCTCACCCCCTTGTCCTCGACGTAGGGGATGAGGGTCATCGCGCCCTGGTAGGCGGTCGCGGCGCGTGCGGCGATCCCGGCGCGTGCGGCGCGTGCGGCGACGAGGCGCGCCACTTCGCCGTCGAACGTGAACACCCCGCCGGTTGCCCATTGCAAGAGGTGGATCGCCGCCCCCTCCTGCAGGAGATCCTCGGCGGTCGGGTCGCCGCGCCCGCTCCCCCACACGTCCGCGGGGCGGTCGAGTGCGACATGCCGCAGCGCGCGCAAGGTGCGCTGCACGTCGCGGGCCTCATGCGGGCCGAGGGCCACCAGCGGGGTCAGGCCGAAGAACAGATGGGTCGTCAATAGGCGGACCGCGTCTCCGTAGGAGACGCCGTGGGCGGCCTCTTCCGGGCCGCGTGCGGGGGCGACCAGGCGCGCCGTGCCGCCGGGCCCGACGCCATCCCTCGCGTACGAAACGATTCCACCCGTGATGCGTTCGACCGTGCTCACCAGGAGCTGTCCTTGCACCATGCTCACATCCATATTGCTGCCGCGGGGTCGGTGCCCGCGTCTCCTTTCCTGCGCTGCGCGCCGACCTCGCATCCCGAGGTTCCGCTACGACGTCGTCTATCCCGGTTAGATTGTACGCGACCCATGCGGTCACACAAAATCCGTTAGGCACAAGCGCTCGTGACATACACGCCTGCGACAGCTGTAAATTCCATCGGAGGATTCAGCATTTTTCTAGCGGGGAAGGCAGCAGGTGTCAGGCCCTCCACACAAAGGGGAACGAGTCGCCTGCACGCGTAAAAGAGCGGGCACGCCGACCAGGCGATGTGTTGCTCCGCCGCTATAATCCATGCTGACTTCTTCGCTAGAATTTACAACAGCTAACACTACTTTGGCGTGATGCCATTTTCTCGGTTCAGCGCCCGGACATAGTAACTGGTAGTGCGGCGCAGTGAACCGCACAATCATCGTTAGGGACGATGCTAACTGGTCAATGTGACCGGCGATTTTGGAAGTCGCCAAAGTAGTGCTAAGCACATGACCATAAGTTCGGCACGTTTTTCGCGCCTAGCTCACGCTCAGGTAGGCCATGCCAGACTTGTGGACACCTGCTTAGCGTTGGAATCCGGCCGGGAGCGGGAGCCGCCTAACGACAACAGGACGCCCGCTATGGCGCACCCGCCGACGAACAAGGCCCGCGTTTGTTCGTCACGGCGATCGGCGATGCGCCCCGAGGGGCTGCGGCTTGCGATCGGGGCGCTGCGGACCGCCGACGCGCCCCCATCTTGGCATGCGGGTCCGCGATGGCGCACATGCGCGCCTTTCCTGTGCTCCCCAGCGCCAGCGGCTCTGCCCCAGGCCGGTCGTCGCCCCCCGACGAGGCCGGCGCCTACACGGCGTGCTCACGCAGGGCCGCATCCGCGATCCATAAGCGCCTTTCCCTAGATCCACTCACCGCACACCCGCTTCCCCTGTACGTGGCCTGCCCTACCCGGCATCATATCACTCGTCGCCCTCGGATGGAAGAGCCCGCCAACACGACGGGTGTACCCCAAAAAAGGATACTGTTGGCGAATTGATAGGCCCTCCCCGCCACGCTCATGCCGCCGCCGCCAAAGCCACGAGGCGTGACCGGCGGGTACGCGTACGCGGCGTGCCGGTCAGCCAGGCCACGAGCCGCACGAGG
>JAABUM010001194.1_pt1 | contig 39991 bp, 21 predicted proteins | sample 5559161 | NCBI WGS metagenome assembly JAABUM01 (sample SAMN10711868, study PRJNA513369) | rock metagenome | isolation source: Antarctica rocks | place: Antarctica: Victoria Land, Siegfried Peak nord
ACTTGCTACGTATGTCGCCATTGGGCTTTGAGCCATCGTCACCTTGTTAAACTTGCTGTGGCCCTGTATCTGGAGACGAGACGAAAACAGCATTGGCGACATACGTATCAAGTGACCCACTACTTCATCGGGCGCGACCGCTCGAAGTGGCGCACCGATGTGGCGACGAGCGGGCAAGTACTGGAGGCGGGCGTCTATCCCGGCATCGACCTCAAGTACTACGGCAACCAGCGGCAGTTGGAATACGACTTCATCGTCGCGCCTCACGCTGACCCCAGCAAGATTCGGATGCGCTTTGGCGGCGCGCGCACGATGCGCCTCAACGCGCGCGGCGAGCTGGTGCTGGGCGTTAGGAGCGAGAAAGTCGTGCAGCACGCGCCCAGGGTGTATCAGCAGAGGGGCGGCAAGCGGGTGCCGGTCGCGGGGCATTATGTGATTGGCGCGGGGCAGGAAGTTGGGTTTGAGATCGGGGATTATGACCACGGCAAGCCGCTGGTGATTGACCCGGTCTTGAGCTACTCGACTTTTCTGGGCGACGGCGTTGACAGCATTGCCGTGGATAGCGCGGGCAATGCTTATGTGACGGGGAGCAGTGACTCCGGCGCCGTCGCTGGGGTCGTTGGCACGCATCTGAGCACGGCTTCCTATGCCTACGTTTTTGTCGCCAAGCTCAACGCCAAGGGAGACGCTCTCTCCTATGTGACTTTCTTCGGTGGCAGCAGCAGCACGAACTCCAATGGCATCGCCGTAGATGACGCGGGCCAGGCTTACGTCACAGGTAGCACCTTTGCGCCCGACTTTCCGACTCAAAACGCCTTCCAGCCGAAGTTGGCCACCAACGGCACTTACCCCGACCCCAACCCTCCGGGATACGACCTGCTCAACGAAGACGCCTATCTGCTCAAGCTTAACGCGGAAGGCTCTGCCCTGCTGTATTCGACCTACTTTGGTGGCGGCATCGACAACAGCTGGGACTCCGGCAACCCGTCCTCAGGCCGAAACAAGGGCAACGAGGATGCCTTTGGGGTTGCCGTTGACAACGCGGGCCGAGCTTACATCAGCGGCTCCACCAACTCGGTCGATCTTCCGGTTCGCAATGCGGTGCAGAGCACGCTGTCGGCTTCCGTACTCGATCAGCCTTCCTATGCCATTGGCGACGAAGATGCATTTGTCGCCGCCTTCGATACCACGGCTGGAGGCGACGCCTCGCTCTTATACTCCACCTATCTGGGCAGCGCGGATCTAAGTCAGGCAGGCCAGCCGGTCACTAACTCCAGCGCCAACGACAGGGGCTACGCCATCGCGCTGGCCGGAGAACAGAAGGTGGTAGTGACGGGCGTGGCTTCGCCTTTTACCGCGCCCGGCTTTCCCATCAAGAACGCGCTGCAGAGCACTTCGGGCGGCACCTACAATGCCTTCGTTTCGGAGATCGACATTTCCAAAGGCGGGCAGGATTCTCTGGTCTTCTCCACCTATCTGGGCGGCGCGGGCGGTGATGTTGGCAGAGGCATCACCGTGGATAAGGCGGGCAACATCTACGTCACGGGAACCACGTCTTCGCCCACGCTGGCCGGGAAGACGCCCGTTCTGTTGGGGCCTGGAGGTGGCAACGATGCTTTCGTGGCCAAGCTCAGCCCAACAGGAAACGCCCTGATCTACCTCACCCGTTTTGGAGGTAGTGGGAGTGATTTAGCCCGGAGCATCGCGGTTGATGATGCGGGCAACGCTTACGTTTCGGGTGCCACTTCCTCAAAGGATTTTCCGCTGCGCGATCCCCTTCCCAACTCCCCCGTTGCCACTGGCTTCGACAATTACGTTGTGGAGCTAAACAGCACCGGCTCGGCCTTCCAATACTCGACGCGGTTCGGCATCGCGGCTGGGCAGGGTGATCGCACGGTCTACTCACCGGCCATCGCCGTCAACAGCACAGGCGACCTTTATGTGGGGGGCACCACCAGTTCCACCGACTTCCCTCTCGTAAACCCCATCCAGAGCACGAAGTCATTCTTCTCGGTTGGCTTTGTGTCCAAGTTGAACGCTGTCAGTCGCGGCCTCGTAGTGAATTCGACGGGCGATTTGGGCGATTCCGACACAACCGATGGCGCTTGCAGCACCGGCAAAACCCTGTCTAACGGCAACCCCGAATGCACGCTGCGCGCCGCGATTGAAGAAGCCAACGTTCGTCCGGGCGTGGACACCATCACGTTCGATATTCCGGGCGCTCCCATCCCCACCATCCAGATCACCAGCGCACTGCCCATCATCACCAAGCCGTTAACTATTGACGGCACGACACAGCCGGACGGCAAGATGGTCGGGGTTTCGGGCGTGGGCGCGCCAGCCGGAACCGATGGGATTTCCATCAGCGCGGGTGATTCAACGCTACGTGGCCTGGCCATCAACGGTTTCAAGCGCGACGGCATCCTACTCTCCCTGGTGGGCAACAACACCATCGAAGGCTGCTTCATCGGCACCGATGTCACAGGCACCTCAGCCAGGGGCAACGGGCAGAGCGGGATTCACGTGCTGAACTCGCCGGACAACCTCATCGGCGGCATCCTGAAGGAGCAGGCCAACGTCATTTCGGGCAATGGCTCCGCCGCGAGAGGCGGCCTGGGCGTGTTCATCGACGGCGGGGCGTCGAGTGAGAACAAGGTGCAGGGCAACTTCATCGGCACCGACAAGAGCGGGGCTGTAGCCATCGGCAACACCGCCGAAGGCGTGGCCATCAACGGCGCGCCCAACAATTTGATTGGTGGTGACGATCCCAAAGTACTTGGGACGCGCAACATCATCTCCGGCAACGGCTCGGCGAGCGTGGGCGCGCAGGCGCTGGAAGCGTGCTGCGGCGTTATCGTGACCGGAGCCACGGCTCTGAACAACAAGATTCAGGGCAACTTCATCGGCACCGACAAGAGCGGCTCGCGGGCGCTGGGCAACGTGATCGGCGTCTTCGTCGGCCCCGACTCCAAAGAAGGCTCCGGCCCAGCCCCCAAGCTCAGCACGCTGATCGGCGGGCCTTCAGCGACGCCGGGCGTGGCTCCCGGCAACCTGATCGCGGGCAACTCCACTCTTGGGATCGCCCTGAGCTTCATCAGCGGCAACAAAGTCGAGGGCAACTTGATCGGCACCAATGCCGGTGGCAGCGCCCGCATCGGCAACGGCAAAGCGTCCAGCGTCAAGAGCAGCAGCTACAGCGGGTCGGGCATCTATCTCTTGAACAGCCCTAAGAACACCATCGGCGGGGCAAGCCAATTAGCGCGCAACGTCATCTCAGGCAATATCGATGGCATTCTGATACTCGGCCCAAAATCAGTCGAGAATGTGGTTGAGGGCAACTTCATCGGCACCGATCCATCAGGAAGCCGTGCCGTTGGCAATCGGGACGGCGTGGTGATGACCTTTGGAGCCAGCAACAACATCATCGGTGGAACCGCGCTGGGCGCGGGCAATGTGATCTCGGGCAACAGCGCGGCTGGTGTTCGCATCGTGGCCGACAGCAACGACCCGGAGAACAACCTTGCCCCCAGCACAACGCTCAACAGGATCCAGGGCAACCTCATCGGCGTGGATAAGAGCGGCACGCGCGCTGTGAGCAACGTGCTTGGCGTCGAGGTGGGGCTTGTCGGCGAGAACACCATCGGCGGGACGGGGCACGGCGCGGGCAACGTGATTTCGGGCAACACCAGCGCGGGCGTGGCCCTCCTGCGCGCTACGGGCACCGCCGTGGTGCAGGGCAACCGCATCGGCACCTCGTCGCGCGGAACTGCCGCTGTGCCCAACGGCTACGGCGTGCTCGTCTTCCAGAGCCACGACAACGTGATCGGCGGCACAGTGCCCCAGGCGCGCAACATCATCTCGGGCAACAGGCTGGCGGGCGTGGCCATCGCCCAAGTACTTGCAGGCCCGATTCCGCCCGGCGTGGTGCCTTTCGCTGAGGGTGGCTACAGCACCGAGAACGAAGTGCAGGGCAACTTGATCGGCGTCGGTCTGAGCGGCGGCGCGCTGGGCAACGGAAGCGGCGCGACGGTGAATCTGGGCGCGGGCGTTTTGGTTTGCAGCGGCGCGAGCGGCACCAAAATCGGCGGAAGTACTTTGGCCGAGGGCCACGTGATTTCGGGCAACAATGGCGCGGGCGTGGCTGTGGTGGGAGCTTCGGCGGCCAACCCTGCGGAGGGAATCACGATTAACAACAACCTGATCGGTCTGACGCCGGATGGCAAAAAGGCACTGCCCAACACCGGATCGGGCCTGCGGCTGGTGCTGGCGCAAGACAACACCATTGGCGGCTCGTCCAGCGGCAACACCATCGCCTTCAACGGGCTCGACGGCGTGACGGTGGTTTCGGGGCGCGGCAATACCATCGTGCGCAACTCGATCTACTCGAACCGCAAACTGGGCATCAACCTGGTCGGCGGCGTGGAGAACGCCTTTGGAGTCACGTTCAATCATAGCGGCTCCGCTTCCGGCCCCAACGACTTGCAGAACTTCCCCGAGATCACCGATACCTTGCAGGTGGGCGGCTTGGCCATAATCAGCGCGACCCTGCAGAGCAGGCCCAACACGCACTACCTGATCCAGTTCTTCTCGAACCCAGGCCGCACGCCCTCGGGCTACGGCCAGAAGTACTTGGGCTTCACCGAAGTCACGACCGACAGTAAGGGATTGGCGATGATTACTGGGCGGGTGCCACTGGTGCTAACCGCCGGGCAGACGGTTTCGATGACGGCCACCAACGCCCAGGCGGGAACTTCGGAGTTTTCGGCCCTGCCCTTTGCCATCAGCGGCCAGATCACGCACTTCGTCCCCGATCCCAACAATCCAGCGCGGCTGGTCAAGCAGGGCATCGCGGGCGTGGTGGTGGGGCGTCTCAATCGCAGCGGGCCGAGCCTTCAAATCGCGGCTGCCGTCTTGACCGACGCGCAAGGCTTCTACTTCTTCAAGTTCACGCCTCCCAGCATCTACGCGATCCTTCCCGTCAAAGAAGGCCCCGATTTCCACTTCGTCTTTGATCCGGCCGCCTACGTGGTGAGGCTGCCCCTCCCAGGCGGACGAAGCGGCGCGCCCGACGCAATAGGTGTGGACTTCGTCACCTACACCATCAGCGGCCTGGCCAAAGACGCCCAGGGCCATCCGCTGGTGGGCGTCACCATCACGCTCAGCGGGGCCAAGAAGCGCACATTGGTAACAAACAGCCAGGGGCGCTACCTCTTCGATGGGCTGGGGCGCGGCTCTTACACCGTCTCGGCGGGCAGCGGCTTCTCACCAGCGCAGAAGCTGAGTTTGCCCAGGCCGGGCACGATTCCCAGTGGCGTAGTCGATTTTGTTCGTGCTGCGCCCTCGTCTCAGCAGGCCGCTTCGGGCCTGTTGCCCAGAGCGAGCAGCAGCCTGCGCCTGGCTCTGGGGGCGCGGTAAATGTGCGCGAGGTTGATGCGGCGCGTTAAAGATCACGGTCAACCGCTACTGCGCCAGGTCAAGTCCAGATTATCTGCGCCCTCCGGCGCTCCTTCGGGGCCGAGGTTTCTGATAATCCTCACCGTCTTGCAAGTACTTGCAGGATGGTGAGGACTCACTTTCAAGCGAACGAGGAAAACATCATGCAAAAGCGATTAGCGAATTGCACGTTGGTGGCCCTGCTCATCGGGCTGTGTTGCATTTGGACGGGTCCGGCGCGCAGTGGGAACGCAGCTGGTATCGGTGGATCAAACGACCTATAACTTGTCCGGTCTTGGAAACGGCTGCATCAGCGCGGATGGGCGGTTTGTCGCTTTCGTATCCATTTTGACCCTCCCCCAGAATGTTGGTCAGGCCGACATTCGCTGCGCGACACTCACAGTGGCACGACCCAGGTCATTGCCAGCGGAACTGGCCTGAGCGTCGCCATCAGTGGCAATGGACCCTTTGTCGCCTACTCGCTGGATACGCCGCAATCAACCTCCTCCGGCACCGTCTACCAGAGAGACATTTACGTGCGCGACCTGCAAAGAGGGACGACCGAGGATGTGGCATCCGGCAACACCCTGATTGAGCTGGGGAACATCAGTGCGGACGGACGCTTCGTTGTCTTCGCGTCTTACAAGGGGCCTGCCCGCTTCCAAGACTGGGCGCCTGGCGTGGCGGTTCAGCACGTCTCGCTGAGTGCAGCGTCACCCAGGTGAAGTGAGCTTCCCTGTCCTTCACCTGGGTGACGCTGGACTGAGGTTCATCCGCACAACATCAGAACGAGACGGGCAGCCGCTTCAAGCCTCGAAAGACCGGCCCATCGCGCCACTCTGGGGCTTGAGTTGCCAGGCGCAGGTTCGGGAACCTGCCAAGCAGCGTGCTGAGAGCGATTTGCCCGCTCAGGTGAGCCAGCTGTGCTCCCAGACAGAAGTGGATGCCCAGGCCAAAGCACAGGTGCCCCTTGGCCCCGCGCGTGAGGTCGAGGCGGTCGGGATCGGGAAACAGCTCTGGGTCGCGGTTGGCCGAGCCCAGCACCATGGTGATCTTGGCGCCCTGCTGAATCCTGCGCCCGCCGATCTCGACATCCTCCAGGGCCACGCGAGCCGTCATCTGCACCGGGCTGTCGTAGCGCAGCAACTCCTCAATGGCCGAGGGCAGCAGCGAGGGCTGGGCTCTCAGCAGCTCCATCTGATCGGGGTGGCGCAGCAGGGCGAGCACGCTGTTGCCGATTAAATCGACCGTGGTTTCCTGCCCGGCCCCGAGCAAGAGGATGCACGTCGCCACGACTTCCTCTTCGCTCAGGTGCCCGCTCTTCTCCTCGGCGGCGATCAGTCCGCTCATCAAGTCGTCCTGCGGGCTCTGCCGCCTCTCGGCCAGGATCTCGCGAAAGTAGGCGCTGAGCGCTATTGTGGCCTGGCTCGCTTGCTCGTAGACGCCGGGCGTGCGGTTCTGGTCGATGGCCGCCGAGAGAGCATTGGACCACTGCCGAAACTGAGCCAGGTCCGCAGTGCGCACGCCCAGCAGCGTGGCGATGCCCAGCAGCGGGAGGTCAAAGGCGTAGTCGGCGATAAGATCCATCGAGCCACCACGCTCAGCGGCGTCCAGTAAGCTGCCCGCAAGTACTTGCAGGCGTGGCCGTAGGTCCTGCACCACGCGGGGCATGAACGCCTTGTTGACCAGAGAGCGCAGGCGGGTGTGGTCGGGCGGGTCGCGGTAGAGCATCCACTTGCCCGCCATCTCGTAGAACGGCCTGTGCGCTTCGGGCACGCGCGCAGCCGCTTCGGCCCGCGACACGCGATGCAGCTCGCGCCCCAGACGCGGGTCCTTCAGAGCAGAAGACACATCATCGTGGCGGAAGAGATACCAGAACCCCGCCTGGTGCTGGCCTTCCTGGTTCAGGCCTTCGGGTTCTGGAGCCACGGCGCAATGCACGGGCTCGCGCCTGCGGAATAAGTCATAAAGACGATAGGGGTCAGCGCGCAATTCTCCAGGCAGAGAATGAAATGCCCGTAAGTTCCCAGCGTCTAAATAGAAAGCCTGCTCGAAAGTGGATATTGACATTCTCGTCGTACTTACCGCTCGGCTTCCGGCTCACCCGCCGCGCCACAGGGGGCCGAGTCGGTCCCAGGGCGCTGCTCGCATCAGCTTCGAGCCAGCCACAGCTGCCGTGGCTGTGCTCCCGATTAACAAGGATAACGCGACTACTACCAGAGGTGGCTGTACTGTTTCGCGCGGCCTGTTGTTCATCGCTGCTTGAAGCGGGACGCTTAGGCCCTCCAGCGTACCAAATGTTTCGTGGGCTTCTCTCACCGCTCATGAAGCCGAAGGTCTCTGGCTCATGCGCCGGCCTCACTTCGACTCGGCTCACTTCGACTCGGCTCACTTCGGCTGGAGTCAAAGTTCGGGGTGATATTCGCAGGCGCGCTCGAATTCATCCACACCCGGACGCTCACGCCGGTGGCTTGGGGGCCAGTGGCGTGAGCGTCCGGTTCAGAGTCGCGTACGGCTTGTTGCAGAGTGATTTTCCAGCCGTTGCTTGCGCACAGGGCCTTGCAGATGGTCAGTCCCAGGCCGTTGCCTCCGGTTGTGGAGTGGCGTGAGGCATCGGGGCGATAGAAGGGCTCGAAGTACTTGCTCTCATTCCAGCCCACAACCGGCTCGCACTCGTTCCACACCCAGAGGCAGCTCTGGCTCCACTTCAAGCTCACGCGGCCTCCAGGCGCGGCGTATTTGACGGCGTTTTCCAGGAGGTTGCGCACCAGCATCTCGACGTGGTGTGATGGCGCCCAGATTTCAGGCCCGTCCTCCCAGTTCTTCACTACGTGGAGGCTTCGAGAAGTGATCTCGGGCTCCATCTGCGAGAGCAGGCGCTCGACGACATCGGGGACATCCACTTCCTGCGCCACGGGCTGCATCGTGGCCATCTCCAACTGGTTGAGCAGCAGCAGCTCCCGCACCAGCGCGATGAGGCTGTTGCTTTGCTCCTGGGCCTGGCGCAGTGTGCGCTCCAGCTCAGCAGGCGAGCGTGGGCGGCTCAGGCCCCATTCCAGCACGCTGCCCAGCGCCTGCAGCGGTGTGCGCAGCTCGTGCGAGGCCGCCGCGTAGAAGCGCCCCTTGGCCTGAGCCGCCTGAGCCTGGCGCTCCAGCAGGCCGTTGAGGGTGCCGACCAGCCCGCTGACCTCGACATCGGGCGAGGGAGAGTTCAGGCGCACGCCCAGGTCATCGGCCCAGGCGCGCTCGGCCTGCTGCGCGAGGTGGCCGATGGGCGACAGCGTGCGCCCGACCAGGAACCACGCTCCCGCTCCCGAGGCCGCGATCACAACCAAACTCAGGCCAGCCAAAACCAGGGCGAACTCGCGCTCTCGATTCCTGACCTCGCGCCAGGGAGCCGCTATCACAACGGTGTGCTCGCCCCAGGGAACGCTGCGCACGCGCCAGTTATCGCTCTGGGACTCGGGCAGCGGCCAGGGCGGAACGCGCTTTTGCGATTGAGCTACGGCGTGCCCCCGTGCATCCAGGACAAGCAGCGCCAGATTCCTGTCGTGCAACTCGGCGCCTTGCTCGCGCGCGAAGGAAGAATAATCCACGGGCTGAAGGCCCTTTTCTCCCACATCCTGAGTCACTTCGCGCACGCTCTGGTCCAGCACGGCGTCTATGGCCCGGCGTGTGGTGTGGCGCGTCCAGGCCAGCAGGCCTCCGCACACCAGAGCCATCAGCAGCGCGATGGCCAGGGAAAAACCCACCGTCATGCGCGCCCTCATGGAGCGCACAGCCAGGCGCCTGAAATGTGGGCCAAAGCTCATTTCAAATGAATCCCGCCAGAGATCTCTTCCAGCGAGAGCCTCAAGTACTTGGGGCTGCCTGCTCCGTCTTCAGGCTGAAGCCCACGCCGCGCACGGTGTGGATCAAGCGTTGGGCGTGGCCCCTGTCGAGCTTCTGGCGCAAGTAGCCGATGTAGACATCGAGCACGTTATCGGTGCCTGCGAAGTCGTATTGCCACACGTGATCCAAAATCTCCGCCCGGCTCAGAACACGCCCGGTGTGGCGCATCAGGAATTCGAGCAGCACATACTCAGTCGCTGAGAGCGACACCGACTTGCCGCCGCGTGTGGCGCGACGGGTCGAGGGGTCCAGAGTCAAGTCCGCGACACGCAGCGAGGGCGACGTGCTGGGGCCGCGCCGCCCCAGCGCCCGCATCCGAGCCAGAAGTTCGGCCACCACGAAGGGCTTGACAATGTAATCGTCAGCCCCGGCGTCCAAACCCGCGATCTTGTCCTCAACGGCGTCACGCGCGGTAATCATCAGAATCGCGGAGGTCACGCCTTGCTCGCGTAGCTGGCGGCAGACCTGGAAGCCGTCCAGGCCGGGCAGCATCACGTCCAGCAAAATCAGCCCGAACGAGTGGCGCTGCGCCATCTCCACGGCTTCGAGCCCATCGCCCACCAGACGCGCCTCGTAGCCGACTTCGGAAATCGCCTCCGCCAGCAGTCGAGCCACGGTCAGGTTGTCCTCCACAATCAAGACATCCACGAAAGCTCCCTCGCGCCACTGTTCTAAGTACTTGACCTGGTCGCGAGCCGTGCTCGCTGGTACCACGGTCACAGGCCAGAGATTAAGCAGGAGGCCGCCTTCGCCCCGCGCACCGGCAAGCCTGAGTGTCGGCTTCTGCCTGCCGTGCGGCGCTCCCTCTGATGTGGACTTCGGGCACGACAGCGCGCGGCGTGTGCCCCCAGTACGCGAAGACGTCGTACGGCCATGCGCCCTCTCCGTGTTTCAACTGGGCCTTGCCCACGATCTGGCCTGGAAGCCTGCTTGACGCAACCGCTCGCGCCCAAACCGCTGTGATCCTCGCTCTGCGGGTCGCGCGCCCGGGAGGACTCAGTGCGCCAGGCCTGAGGCGTCAAGTCCGGATCCGACGCGGCGACTGCTCCGGCAACGCCAGTCAGCGCTGCCAGGATTCGCATCTTAATCTGCATTGTGCTCCTCCGCTTCAGCAATGGCTTCAGCAATCTTCTCACAAACACGACACTGCGCCGAAGTTGTGATTTCGGCGCAGTGTTGATTCGGCTCTGGCTGTTGGGCTTAGCGCTTGTGCGGGGCGCGGGCGGCGGCTGCGTCCTGGCGCTTCTCGACGCCCTCTTTGCTCGCGGTGGTGACTTCCACGTTGGCGATCTTGCCGCTGTTGGCGTCTACCATCACTTCGCGCAGCGTGTGGCCCGAGCGCACCATGACGCCGTACTGCCAGCTGCCCTCTTCGTTTTCCAGCGTGGTCTTCGCGGTGAGCTTGCCCGGATAACGCTTCAGCACAATCGCGTTGGCCTGTGCCGCCGTGATCCTGGCGTGCATTGGCGCGTGCGTTGACGAGTGAGTCTTGGCCTGCGCCATCGGCAGGATGGTTCCCAGCGCGGCCACCACTGCTGCTGCGCTCGTCACAAGGCGGATCATGTTCGGTTGTGTCTTCATTAGCTTTGCCTCCATCGCGCCTTGCCGAGTGTGTTCAAGGTCGCGTTGTTTCACGTTCCACAGTAAAGGCCACGCGCGCGGGCAGAGCTTGAGAAATAGCTGAGAGTTTCCCGATGCGCTGCAAGTACTTGCGGCTTCAAGGCTGGCGCGCCAGCTCTTGCTCGATGGCGGCGAAGTCGGCCTCGGCTTCGGCCATGCGGTTGGCCGCGCGCCCCTTGAGCTGCTCGCTGGCCACATACAGCACGGGAGCCACGACGAGCGTGAACAATGTCGAAACCGACAGGCCGCCGATCACGGCAATCGCCAGCGGCTTCTGCATCGCGGCTCCCGCTCCCAGGCCCAGGGCCAGGGGGAACAGCGCTAAGATCGCGCCCAGCGTGGTCATCAAAATCGGGCGCAGGCGCATCTGCCCGGCCTCGGCCATCAGGTCGATGATCGGGCGGTGGGGCTGCTTTTCGCGCAGCTGGTTGAAGAAGTCGAAGAGCACGATGCCGTTTTCCGTCACCACGCCCACGATCATAATCGCGCCCGTGAAGCTCGAAATGTTGAGCGGCGTGCTCGTCACAAACAAGCCCAGCAAAACGCCAAAGAGCGACAGAATCGCGGCGATGAACAAAGCCAGCGACTGGCGAAACGAGCGGAACTGAATCACCAGCAGCGTGGTGACGAGCAAGAAGGCGAGCAGCAAAACCGTGGCGAGCTGGCCGAACGATTCCTGCTGGCTGGCATACAGCCCGCCGTATTCGATGCGGTAGCCAGGAGGCAGCTTCAAGTTCTTGCCCAAGCGGGCCTGCACGTCGCGCACGCCGCTGCCCAGGTCGCGCCCTTCGAGGCGGGCGGTGACGGCCACCATCTGCTGCTGATCCTGGCGCGTGATGAGAGGCGTGCCCGCGTGCACGCTCAAGCTGGCCACCGAGCTTAGCGGAACCGTGCCTCCGTTGGGCAGGGCCGAGGTGGAGGAGGCCGTGGCCAGGGCAGGAGCCGCGATGGGCACATCGGGCAAGCTCTGAGGATCGAGCTGCGAGGTCAAGTGAGCGCCCTGCACGCGCACGCCGATGCCTTCCTCGCCCTGCTGAACCGTGGTGGCCACCGTGCCGCGCAGGGCGGCTTCGGCAGCCGAGGTGACGGCCTGAGTCGTCAGCCCGTAGCGCGAGGCCTTCTGGCCGTCCACGCTGACCACCATCTCCGGCCCGCTCTGGGTCACGCCGTCGTTTTCGTCCACCACACCCGGCGTCTTGGAGATAATTTCTCCGGCCTGATGCGCCAACTTGGTGAGCATCGCGGTGTCATCACCGAAGATCTTGACTTCGATGGGAGAAGGAGAGCCCGCGATGTCGCCGATGCCGTCCTGCAGAATCTGGATCAGATCGATTTGCAGCTTGGGTTGGCTCTTCTCGATCCGCCCGCGCAGGTCGGACATCACCTCATCTGAGGGCCGCGAGCGCTTGTCCTTGAGGCGCACCAGGATGTCGCCCTGGTTCTGCTCGGTCAACTCAAGGCCAGAACCCGAGCGCGCTCCCGTCAGGCGCGACCAGGCCGCAGCCTCGGGCGTTTTGGCCAGCAGCTTCTCGACTTCATTGCAAACGTTATCTGTTTCTTTCAGCGAAGTGCCGGGCGGCATCTTGTAGTCGATGACGAAGGCGCCCTCATCGAACTCGGGAAAGAAGCCGGTCTGCAAGTGGTTGAACAGGCTGTAGGAGCCCAGCACAATCGGCAGCAGAGCCACCAGAATCACAACGGGGCGGCGCAGGCACCACTCGAAGGCGCGTCTGTAGCGAATCGCCAGCCTGTCGAACAGGCTCGGGAAAAAGGCGAAGGCGCGCTGCCAAGTACTTGGAGCGTGCCCTTCGTGGTGCTCGGCCTTGACCGGCAACAGATAATCGGCCAGCAAAGGCGTCAGGAGCAAGGCCAACAGCAGCGAGACGAACAGCGTGGCGATCATCACCAGCGCGAGCGGCGCGAAGAACTGGCCCGTCACGCCGCCCAGAAAGGTCAGGGGCAGGAACGCCATCATCGTGGTCAGCGACGACCCGACCATCGCGGGCGTGATGGCGTGCAGCCCGGCTGCGATGGCAGCGGCCCGCGAGCGGCCCTGCTCCAGCTCGTGGAACATATTCTCGACGACCACGATGCCATCGTCGATCACCAAGCCAAGCGCAACAGCCAGAGCGCCCAGGGTCATGATGTTGAGCGTCTGGCCCAGGGCCTTCATCAAGCTGAAGGTGATGAGTAAGGACAGTGGCAGCAGCAAGAGCACGATGGCGGCTGCGCGCAGGTTGCCCAGGAACAACATCAGCACAATCAGGGCGAGCGCGCCGCCGATGGCGATGGACTCGATCACGCTGGCTTCGGACTCCTGCACGATCTGCGACTGGTCGTAGAACAGCGAGGTTTCCACGCCTCGCGGCAGCGTCCTCTGCAAATCGGCCAGGGCCTGATGCACCTCGTCCGCGACCTGAACCGTGTTGGCCTCGGGCTGCTTGATGACGTTCAAAATCACCGCTGGCTTGCCGTTGCCCGTGGCCAGAATCGTGGTCAGCTGCGTGGTGCGCGACACGGTGGCGATGTCCGAAAGCAAAACAGGAGTCTGCGATTTGGTGGCGACTGTGACGTTGAGCAAATCGTTCTCGTCGTGCAGCAGGCCCGAGACGAAGATTTCGTAACGCTGATACGACTGCTCGAACTGGCCGACCGAGGCGATGTTGTTGGCCTTGGCCACGGCGTCCTGCACATCTTGCAGCGACAGCCCGTGCGCGGCCAGGGCAGCGGGCTGCACCGAGACCAGGAATTCGGGCACATCGCCGCCCGTGACGCGAATCTGCGCCACACCGGGCAGACGCGCCAGGCGTGGGCGCAGGGTGTAAATCGCCAGGCGACGCAGCTCGGTGAGGCTGTGGTTGCCCGAGGAGATCGCGTAGCCCATGATCGGGAAGATCGAGGGGTTGATGATCGCCGCCGTGACATTCGCTTGAGGCGGCAGGCTGGCGCGAATCTCGGAGATTTTGCCCTGCACGTGTTGCAGCGCGAGCTGCATATCGGTGCCCGAAGCAAACGTCACGTCCAAACCGTTGCTGCCCCGGCTCGTGGTCGAGGCCACGCGTGTGACGCCGGGCACGGTCGAAACCGCGGCTTCCAGAGGGCGCGTCACCTGCGTCACAGTGGTCTCAATGGGAATGTCGCCCGCCTCACCCGCGACCACGATGCGCGGTACAGTCAGCTGAGGGAAGATGGCGACAGGCAGATTCACCGAGAAGTAGCCACCCAGCAGGCACAGAATGAAAACCAACGTGAGTACGGCCTTGCGATGGTGCCAGACCAGGCGCGTCAGCTTCATGTGCTCGCCCCGCCCGCAGCTGAACCCGCAGCCGCCTGCGCTGAAGCTGCCTGCTTCGGGTCGCCGACCTTGACCGGCGCGCCGTCATCGAGTTGGTAGCCTCCGGCCTGAATCACGCGTTCCCCGGCCTTGAGGCCGCGCACGATCTCGACCAGGCCGTTGCGCTCGACTCCTGTGGTCACTTCTTGCTGGTGCGCCTTGCCGTCGGCTCCCACGGTGAGCACGACGCTCTTGCCGTCGCGCGACAATATGGCGGCTTTGGGCACCACGACGGCCAGGGGCTTGGTTTGCAGGATGATATCGGCGTTGGCGAAGGCGCCGACCTTGAGCACGCCTCCCACGTTGGGCACGGACACGCGCACCGCGAGCAGGCTGGTCTGAGGGTCGATCTGGCCCACGCTGGCCACGCGGCCCATGAACACGCGCCCCGCAGCCGCCGAAGTCGTGACGCGGGCGGCCATGCCCGCCTGAACCCGCGAGGCGCTCTCGCCCGAGAGGTTGGCCAGCAGGTTCAGCTCGTCCGGGTTGTTGATCTCGACAACCGGCGTGGCGGGGTCGGCCATATCGCCGGGATTAAGGAGGCGCCTGGCGACGACGCCTCCGATAGGCGCTCGAATTTGGCTCGATGAAGCGGCCACCTGAGCCGCCGACAAATCCGCTTCCTTGCTTCCAGCCAGGGCTTGCTTGGAGCGCGCGTCCTCCGCCTTGGCCGCGACCTGCAAGCCGCCCCGCGAAGCTGCCTCCAGAGCTGCCCGCGCCCCAAGTACTTTGGCGTCGCCGTTTTGCTGCGCCTGACGCAAGGCATCGCGCGCGCCCGAGACTTTCAAGGTGGCGGCGCGCACATCCTCGGGCCTCTGCTGTGAGGCTTGCCCCACGTTGCCGCGCGCCAGTTCCAGGGCCGACTGCGCTTGAAGCACCTTGGCCGCTCCACTTTGCCGCGCGGCCTCCACGGTGCCGCGCGCGCCCTCGACGGCAAGCTCGGCGGCCTGAATATCCTGTGGGCGCGCTCCAGCTCGCAGCAGGCTCAGAGCGTCGTTGGCGCTCTTCAAGCTCGCCTCGGCTACGGTGAGCGCGGTCTTGGCGTCGTCCAGTTCGCGGCGGGCGCGGATGCCCTTGTCGAACAAGAACTGCACCCGCTCCACCTCAGTCGCGGCCCGGTCGCGCGTGGCCTGAGCCTGCGTCACCACTGCCTGAGCCTGCGCGATTTCCTGCGCGCGCGCTCCGGCTTGCAGCTTGTCCAGGCCGCTCTGGGCCGTTTGTAGGGCGTTGCGCGCGGCCCTGACGCTCGCGTCGCGGTCCAGCCGAGCCGACTTCAGCCCGAGTTGAGCCTGCTGCAGCGCGTTCGAGATGTCGGGCGCTCGCGCTCCGACCTGAGTTTTTCTCAGGTCGCTCTGAGCCGAGCGCAGCGCGATTGCGGCCTGGCGCACCGCTCCATCGCGCTCCGTGATGGCCGATTGCAGCGCGAGTTGAGCTTGCTTCAGGGTGTTGGACTGGTCGCTCTGAGTGGCCCGTGTCGCGATCTCGGCCTGGCGCACATCGGCCAGTGACGCCGAAAGCGCGGCCTGCGCGCTGCGCTCTCCGGCTTGAGCGGTTCGGTTGTCCACCAGAGCCAGCAGCTGGCCAGCCGAGACGCGGTCGCCTTCGCGCACAAGTACTTGCAGCAGCCGCCCCGGTGCCACGACCGCGACGCGCGCGCTGGCCCCCTGAGCCGCGACCAGAGTTCCCCTGGCCGAGACGATGGTCTCGACGGGCTTGAGCGCAACCGAGGCCACCTCAACCGCGATCGGCTCGGCAGCAGCGTCTGCGCCTGCGGCATCAGCGCCTGGAGCTGAAGCGGATTCGCTCGCGCCCGAAGAGGCGGGCGCAGCCGCGCGTCGCGAACGCACGAACAGCCCCAGCGCGGCCAGCGACAGCACGCCGCCGACGATCCAGGCGCGGCGGTTCGTGCCGACGGGCTTTGTCAGCGGCTTGGCTGGAGGATTAGGTGATTCGGGCGGCGTGGATAATTCGGGCGGCTCGGTAGTTTGGGGTGTTGGAGAATCGGTCATGGCAAGGTGCCTCCCACGGCGCGCTCCAGGTCAGCGTGCGCGGTGTTCCAGGCGGCGAGGGCGCGGGCGTAATCGGCCTGTTCGCTGCGGTAAACCGTTTGAGCGTCCAGCAGTTCGAGGTAGGAATTGGCGCCGTGCTCGTAGCCCGTCTGCGCCATGTCCAGCAGCTCGCGCGCTTGAGCTAAACGCCCCGCGTCGAAGGCCTGCACCGCCTGCTGAGCCGCCACAAAGCGCGCATACGTAGTCGCCACGTCCAGCCTGGCGGCGCGCGTGGCCTGATCCAGAAGGGCTTGCTGCTCAGTCGCCCCAGCCTGCGCCTCGCTGACCCCAGCACGCGAGCGCCCGAAGTCGAAGAGAGGAACCACGACGCCCATGCGCAGCGAGGTGCCATTGGCCGCGCCCGAATAGGACGTGATGGCGGCCCTGCGCGCTTCGACAAAAGCATCGGGGCGACGCAGGGCGTGCGCGGTTTGGACACCGGCCTGCTTGGATTGCAAAGTGGCGCGAGCGGCTCGCAAATCGGCGCGCGACTGGCCCGCAAGTACTTGCAGCACTTCCAGGTCGTAGGTCGCGGGCGTGAAGGAAAGCTTGTCGGCCAGAGCCAGCGGCGCCTGATCGGGCAGGGCGAGCAGGCTCTTCAAGACGGCCAGGCGCACGCCACGGTCGCTCTCGGCGGCGGATAGAGCGGACTGGGCGCGCGACAGCTCGATGCTCGAGCGCACCACGTTGGCGCGCGGCACGTCGCCCGCCGTGAACTGAAGCTGAGCGGCGTTACGGAAGGTTTGGGCGGTCTGGAGCGCGTCTGCGGCCAGGCCACGGTCGACCTCGGCGCGCAGGGCGTCGAAGTAGGCGGCGCGGATGGCGAAGTCTAAGTCGTTGTACACGCCCGCGCGCTCGAACTGAGCCGCTTCTTGCTCGGCCCGCGCCCCGCGCACGCGCGAGCCCTTCTTGCCCAGCTCGATGACCTGGCTCAAGAGGATGTCCTCGTCGAAGCCCGCCGTGTTCTTGCTGCCAAAGGCGTGCGCCAGGGTGAGCGTCGTGCCTGGGAAAGCGCCCGCAGCCCGCAGCCGAGCCTGAGCCGCCTGGATGCGAGCCTCCGCGCTGCCAATCGAGAAGCTGCCACGCCGCGCCACACCAAGCGCATCCGTCAAGCCCAACGGCCCCGCAAGTACTTGAGACGAGGACGAAGCCGAAGCCCCTGAAGCCGAAGCACCCGCCGCCGAACTTGCGCCAGCGCCAGAGGTCGTGCCAGCCGAAGCGCCCGCGCTGCCAGGTGTTGCACTTCCAGGTGTTGCGCTTCGGGGAACTGCACTGCCAGGGGCGGCGATTGATCCTGCAGCGGGCGTGGCGCGGGTAGCAGTGGGCGAGGTTGGGGATGCTGCTGAAGTTCCCGCTGAAGCTGCGGCGGGAGCGGCAGATTGAGCGCGAGCCGTGGTTGGAGCGAGGGCCGCGAGGCAGGCGAGGGGAAGGGTGGCAAGATGTGCTTTCATGCTCGGCTTAGCTCCTCCAAGCTCTGCGAGCGCGTCGCTTTGTTGGTTGGAGATGAAGGGGCGTAGCGGGCCGTGCCTGGAGCACAGTTCAAGGCACGAGGTGGTGAAATAGCCACGGCAGCTCCAGCAATGACATTGTGCGCACAGTGATGGTTGAGATGCTCACGCAAGTCGGCGATCAGGGGAACTAAGGGATGGCGAGGAAAAGAGAACACGAGAAGCTCCTGACAGCGATAGGCGCAGTGTAGCCCCGAAAGTGCGGCGATTCTTGAGAATGGCTTGAGAATTCGCACAGCCGGGCTGCTCATCGTGCCCGCCATGGCTTTCTCTTTCGCGCGCATCCGTATTCCAGCAGTCGCGCCCTGCGCCGCGATTCCACAGCACTAACGCACCCAGCCGCAAGTACTTGCAAACGCGACGTGCGCTGCGACACCCAGCCCGCGCATCTCTGCGCCCAACGCGGTGGCAGTGGTTTGGACGTTACCGCGCCCTTTAGAGCATCTAACAAACCCCGTCGGTGTCGTAGGGGCAGGGCTTGTCCCTGCCTTTTGCAACCTCTGTGCGGCGGAAACAGGGCAGGGCTTGTCCCTGCCCCTACGTTTATAAGCCGCTCGTAGAGCTTCTCGGCCCAAACGCACAAAGCCGCAAGCACTTGAAGGTACTACAAGTACTTGCGGCTTTGCCACACAGAATCTTAGGCTTGGGCGGGCCGGAGATTCTGCCTGGATCTAATTGGCGGTTTCGCCATTGTTGGCGCTGCCGTCATTGGTCCCTCCGTCATTGGTCCCTCCGTCAGCGGGCTCGGTGCCCAGCACGCGGCCCGTGTTGCCATCGACCTTCACGTCGAGCTTCTGGTTGTTGCTCGCCGTGATGCTTACGCTGTAGACCGCGCGCCCGTTGTCGTTTTCCAGCTCGACCTTCGTCACCGTGCCGGGATGCGCGTGCAAAGCGATGACGCGAGCGGCCTGTACTGTGATACGGGGCCGGGGCGTGGGGCCATCGTTGGTCTCGCCGTCGTTGACTTCGCCGTCGTCAGCCTCGGTGCCCAGCACGCGGCCCGTGTTGCCATCGACTTCAACCTCGATCTTGCTCTTGTTGGACTCCGTGATGTGCACGGCATACACGGCGCGCCCGTTCTGGTTTTCCAACTCGACCTTGGTGGCCGTGCCGGGATGAGCGCGCAAAGCTGTGGCGCGAGCGGTCTGAGCTGAGATGCGAGCAGGCGGCGCAGGCGTGTCGTCTGGGCCTTCGCCGTCTCCCTTGGGCGTGGTTGTGGGTTTAGCCGTGGGCGTGGACGACGGCTTGGCTTTGCTCTTGGACGCGGCCTGAGCGGGCAGGACGCTGCTGGTGGCGGCCACCAGCACGGGTAGAATCAGGGGCACGGTGGCCAGAGCTGCGAGTCGCTTGGTGCGAGTCTTCATCAAATTACCTCCCGAAGTAGACGCGGCTGTGAATAGCTTGCCGCCTCACTTCCACCCTTTAGTGTGAAAGGCAGCAAGGTGTACATCCTGAGAAGAACCTGAGAATACAGCGTGGCCATGAACACACTCCTCGTCATCTGGAGAAGATCGCCCACGGCCTCACCAAGCGCGACGGCGCAGATTTTCAGCAACTTTGTTGACCCTGTTTTTAAGCGCGATGACCCTGAAGCCCGTGAGCTCAAGCCCTCGCTGCGTCCTGCGTGTCCTGCATGCCGGATACATCTTTCTTGGTGACGGCCATGTAGATGACCAGGCCCAGGATGGCGCTGAGGAACAGGGCGCTGGTTCCGATTGTGCCCAGGTTAAGCCCGCCCGCGTCACGCGGCTGCGAGAGCAGGTCGCCCAGGGACGCGCCCAGAGGACGGGTCAGGATGTAGGCGATCCAGAAGGCCAGGATGCCGTTGAGCCCAAGGCGCCAGTGAGCGGCGGTCACAAGCGCGATCACGGACGCGAACAGAAGCGCCGACAGCAAGTAGCCCAGGTGAAGGCGCTCAGCCAGCAAGTCGCCCGAGGCCGTGCCCAGCGCGAAGGTGAACAGGATGGCCGACCAGTAGAAGGCTTCGCGCCGGCTGGTGGTGATCGAGTGAACCGAAAGCGTCTTTTCGCTGGCGAACCAGGCCGCGAAAGTCAGGGCGAGCAGGACGCTGAACACCACTGTGCTTATCACCAGCGAGACGCCGAAGTTGTCCGAGAGGTTGTCGGTGATGAGGGTGCCAACCACGCTCAGCAGCACAACCGCGAGCCAGTAGATGCCCGCCGAGTACTTGCGTGCCCTGAACTGGAACAGCAGCGCGACGATCAAGAGGCTACCCATGATGTAGGTCGTCTTGGTCAGGCCCAGGTGCAAGTTCTGGTTCAGGAAGTCCGCGAAAGTCTCGCCCACTGTGGTGCACAAGACCTTGATGATCCAGAAGTAAAGCGTCACTTCAGGCACCTTGTTCAGCATCTGGCGGCCCAACCCAGCAGCCTCGTTGCTTGGAGGAAGGCTTGCAGCGCCCGGCGCAGCGGCGCGCGCCTCGGGAATAGGACGGGGCGCGGGTGAAGGTTCTGATTTCATGGTCGTTTCTCCCTGTCTGTGGTGAACACGGTGCCGCGAGAATTATCCTCCTCGCGCCAACGTCCTCTGCAGTGTGAACTCCCAGGACACTTCCTCCTTGAGAAGAGTCTGAGAATCGAGAGCTCGGCGCTGCTTCGACTCAACTCGAAAGGCCCGTGCTATAGCAACAGCAACAAAAGCAGCGGGCCGCAAGAGACTGCGGCCCGCTGCTTGGCTGGACAGTTGCGGCCTTCGGGTGTGGCCTTCGAGTCATGGCAAGCCTCACCTCTGGCGGGAATTCGTTGAGGGCTGTGCGCGGAGGAAACCGCTCCAGCTCCCTGCGGCTGGATGGTGTTGTTGCGAACTGTCACGGCGTGCGAGTTCTTGAGGATGATGCCTTTGCCTCGGCTGCCCTGGATGGTGTTGTTCTCGACCTGCGCCCGCTCCACCGAGCGCAGCTGGATGACGCCCACAGGCGTGCCCAGCGTGAAGGCGTCTCTGATGATGTTGTCTCTAACAATCACGTCCGAAGCGTTGGCCACCAAGATGGCGGCGTTGCTGGAGCTGTCGAAGGTGTTGCCCGAGATATTGACGCCGTGGATGGCGACGCCCTGCGTCGGGTCTTTTGGCCCTTCGCCCGCCGCGATCTCAACCGAGGCGCGGCCCGTGCCCCAGCCGTTGCGGAAGGTCGTGCTCCGGAACACGTTGTTGCGCACCGTGATGTCCTGGTTGGCGGGGCCGCCCCACCACCAGAAGTCGACAGCCATCGAAAGCCCGCCGCTGATGCGCTCGAAGCGGTTGTTCTCGATCAGCCCGTGCTTGAAACCTTGCAGCATCACGCGCACCCCGGCGTCGTGGAAGTAGCTGTTGCGAATGGTGAACTGCTGCGCCCGATTCGAGGTGCCGTTGTCCACGAAGTTGCCGGGCGAAACTTGCACATCGCGGTCTAAAGTGACGCGGCGCACAGGCTGCTCGTCGCCAGTGTCAGCGCCCTTGTTGATGTTCTTCACCACATCTCGTGCAAGTACTTGCAGCGCTTCATCCTTGAGCTCCTCGACCGCAAGTACTTGGGCCGAGCCGAGCAAGTGAAAATCGGTGTGGCCGTAGAAGTTGAGCGTGTCTCCTACTTTGTAACTGCCGCGCCAGGTGATGATCCGGCGCGGCGACTCGGGTTTTAGAACCATGAAGGTGCCGCCTCCGCCGTAGTCGACCAGGTCATCGGCCACGTTAGAGAACTCGCAGCCATCGATGAGGACGCTGCCGCCCAGGTTGCTCATCTGCATTCCGCCCGAGCCCATCAAGCGGTTGGTGCCTGGGCGACGGATGCCCTTGATGTTGATGAACCTGAAGTCGCCCGTGCCGCCGCCCCAGCCGATGCCCGAGCCGGTGTAAACGTCCAGATCCTTCAGCGTCAGCCCGTGGATGTTCTGAGACGAGACCAGCAAAGGGCTGCCGTGCAGCCGGAAGGCGAGCAGGTTGCCGGGCTGGTAAAGCGTCTTGTAAGTCCTTTCGCCCGCCTTGTCCACGCCGAGCTTGGCTTGCGCCAGGCGCTTTGGAGCGTCCACGACCTTGAGACCTTCGTAGCCGACCCACGAAGGGTTCTCCAGGTACACGCCCGCCGTCGAGAACGCTTCCACGGTGCCTTTGGCCGAGTCGCTGAGCTCGTAGCCCGGCATGATCTCGACATCGCACAGCCCGGTTGCTGCATCATAAGCACGCACGATGCCCTGGGTGTGGACGTTGGCCTCGCTGTCGATCTTGGCCGGGCCAAGGAAGGTCAGGTTCGAGGAATCGCGGCCAACTATCAGGCTGCCGCTGCCGATGATGAGCTCGACGCCCACCATGCGCAGCGTGAAGTTGTGCACCCCGACGAGCTGGAATGCCTTCGCGATGCGATACACGCCAGGCGCGATGGTGAAGCTCGTCTCTTTGGCCGCGATCGCCGCGTTGATCTGCGCCACAATCTTCGCGCCTGCTTCTTGCTGCCCTTCTTTTTGCGCCGAGGTGTAAGCCACAGGAGCTTCGGGCGCGTGGACGTTGTAAGGCGTGCGCTGCGCAGCCCTGTAAGCCTCGCTGCGCACGGGCGCGGCTGGAGCGGGAGCAGTGGGCAGAGCCAGAGCGGTCGCCAGGCACAGGGCGAGGCGGCGAATTCTGCGTATCATCAAGAGATTCCTTTGAGCATAATCCTATCTCGGCAAATCAAGGCGAATCTTTGAACACGCCCACAAGTACTTGGATGGCGATTCACCTGGCTGTCTGAGGCAAATAGAGGGGCTACGGCGAAGTGAGCACGGTGCTATCACCTTCCAGCTTAGCCGCCGTTAAGTTCAACAACGACCTGCTATTGAAAAGATGTTGAGCTGACCGCAAGCGCCCACTTTTGAGCGCCTCCACTCCATCGGATTCGGTCTGTGAGTGTGCGACCTTGTGTTCATTCCACCCACCGCGCCTCAATCCTCAGATGGTAGTCCACCATCGTCTCCGTGACCCAGACGCTATCGTTGCGGCCCATAAAGGAAAGCCACTTGCATCAGGCGTCACACAGGATGGTGCTGGCCGCCCGTGGACGTGTAGATGGCCCTTAATCAGCTGGATACTGTTCGTCGCTGACTTTCTCCATCCAGTCGACCGTCTTGCCGTCGGACTGTTCCTGGATGGCGATGTGAGTCATAGCCGTGGTCGGTGCAGCGCCGTGCCAATGCTTCTCGTCCGGCGGAAACCAGATCACGTCACCGGACCGGATTTGCTCAATCGGGCCGCCCCAGCGTTGGGCCAGGCCACAGCCAGTTGTCACGATCAGCGTCTGGCCCAGCGGATGGGTGTGCCACGCCGTGCGAGCGCCCGGCTCGAACGTGACACAGGCTCCAACCGTGCGTGAGGGAGCCTGTGCCTGGAACAGAGGGTCGATGCGCACGGTGCCGCTGAACCACTCCCCTGGGCCTTTGCCCGAAGGCTGTGAGCCGCTTCTTTTGATGTCCATTTTCTGAATTTCGTCTCCTCGCGTAGTCGTTGGTTTCGCGCCTGTAGTTTGCTGCGATGACCGCGAGGCGGCGCTCTAATGTCACGGAGAGCGCGCACCGTCAGTTGGTCTCGGGCTCCTCAGCGCTGGCGCTCAGCTTTCCTTGTTCCTGTCTCTTCACCAAGACGCGGTATGTGGCGGTGCCCCAGGCATTGTAAGTGCCAATGAAGAGCAGGAGCAGCACCACAGCGCCCACAAGGAACAGGGCCAGGCGCGGATGGGAGGGAGCCGCGCCTGCCGTTAGGGCCAGCATCACGTAGGCCGCCAAGGAAGCAGAACATGAAACAGCCCAGTCCTCGAACACGGCTTGGTAGGCGTCTGCGATAGCGCTTTGCAGGCGCAGACGCCGAGTCACGAGTCATCTTTGAGGCGAGATAGTGAGAGTTCAGCAAGAGTCAATTTTGAACCATTTGTAACAATGGCGGTAATGCGGCTACAATGGAGCCAAGCGATAAAGGTGCAAGTACTTGCACCCCTCTCTGTGTGGCTTTGGAAGTCGAAACAGGAAAGTCCTCAAATGCCGCAACGAAACGCAGTAGTTGCTAAAACAGTTGAAGAGCAGCAGGTGAAGAGGACGCGCCGCGTCAGTGGCGAGGAGCAGTATCATGCTCTGGCCGACGCCATGCCGCAGATCGTGTGGACGGCACGGCCCGATGGGCAGTTGGATTACTACAACCAGCGCTGGTTCGACTACACAGGCACCACTCTGGACGAGACTCAGGGCCGCGGCTGGGCGATGCTGCTGCACCCCGACGATTTCCCTAAGTCCAACGACAAGTGGCGCGAGGCGCTGCGCACAGGCGAAACCTTCGAGACCGAATACCGCTGCAAGCGGGCCTCGGATGGCGTCTACCGCTGGCATCTTGCGCGCGCCGTGCCGGTGTATGACGGCGAGGGGCAGATCCTTAAGTGGATCGGGACGTGCACCGACATCGAAGACAAGAAGCGCGAGGCCGAGGCCTTCGCCTCTCGCGCCGCCATCGTCGAAGCCGCCGACGATGCCATCATCGGCGAGGACACCAAGGGCATCATCGTTACGTGGAACGGCGGGGCGCGCCGACTCTACGGCTACTCCGCCGAGGAAGCCATAGGCCGCTCCTCAGCCATGCTGATTCCGCCCGAGATGACGGACGAACTGCCGACGATCCTCGAAACGATCCGGCGCGGCGAAACCATGGAGCATCACGAGACGGTGCGGGTGCGCAAGGACGGCAAGCGGCTGGATGTCTCCTTCACCCTGTCGCCCATCAAGGATGGCCAGGGCAAGGTCACCGGTATCGCGGGCATCGCGCGCGACATCACCGAGGCCAAGCAGTCCGAAGCCGAGCTCAGGCGCTCGAACGCCGAGTTGGAGCAGTTCGCTTACGTGGCCTCGCACGATCTGCAGGAGCCGCTGCGCGCGATGTCGGGCACCGTGCAAGTACTTCAGCGCCGCTACAAGGGCCAGCTCGACGCCCGCGCCGACGAAATCATCGTGCACGCCGTCTCCGCCGTGAGCCGAATGCAGACTCTCGTCGACGATCTGCTGGCCTTCTCGCGCCTGGCTCGCTATGGCAACCAGTTCGCCCCCACCGACTTCGCCCAGGTGCTGCGGGAAGCGTCCGCCAATTTGGAAGTGGCCATCGCCGAAAGCGGAGCCGTCATCACCCACGACGCCTTGCCCGAAGTGGTGGCCGACGCTTCCCAGATGCGCCAGCTCATGCAGAACCTGTTGAGCAACGCCATCAAATTTCGCGGCGAGCAACCGCTGCAAATCCACATCAGCGCTCGGCGCGAGGCGAACTCGTGGCTGTTCTCCATACGCGACAATGGGCAGGGCATCGAACCGCAATACTTCGAGCGCATCTTCATCATCTTCCAGCGCCTGGTCACGCGCGACGAGTATCCCGGTACCGGCATCGGCCTGGCGGTCTGCAAAAAGATCGTCGAGCGTCACGGCGGGCGCATCTGGCTGGATTCGGAAGTGGATAAAGGGACGACTTTCCACTTCACGATCGTTGATTCGTCGCCCGTCGGCACGGACGTTTAAGGAGCTTGGATGAAGGCGGTAACAGCCGGAAGGCCCATTGAGATCTTGCTGGTCGAAGACAGCGCGACGGACGTGTTTCTGGCCGAGGAAGCGCTGGAACACGCCAAGATGCGCAACAATCTGCACGTGGTCAAGGATGGCGTTGAGGCGATGGCCTTCTTGCGCAAGCAGGGCAAGTACGCTGATGTGCCGCGCCCCGACATGGTGCTGCTGGACTTGAATATGCCACGTAAAGACGGGCGCGAAGTGCTCTCCGAAGTCAAAGCCGATGACGACCTGAAGTGCATTCCCATCGTCGTGCTGACCACCTCGAAAGCCCAGGAAGACGTTCTTAAAGCCTACGGCCTGCACGCCAATTGTTACATCAGCAAGCCGGTGGACTTTGAACAGTTCGCTAATGTGATTCGCGCCATCGATCAATTCTGGTTCACAGTGGTTACCCTACCAACAGCTACTCCGGTAGAGGGTGCGAACAATGAATGACAACCTGCTGCATATCCTCCTGGTGGAAGACAACTCGACCGATGTGCTTCTGCTGGAAGAGGCGCTGGCGGAAGTCGGGTCATCCGAGTTCGCGCTGACCCGCGTCAAGCGGCTTGATGAGGCGCGGGCGTTGCTGCACCACAAGTACTTGGACGTGGTGCTTTTGGACCTCGGCCTGCCCGACAGCCAGGGGCTGGAAACATTCGCGCAGATGCAGCGCGAGCATCCGACAGTACCCATTTTGATACTGTCGGGCCTGGACAATGAAGCTCTGGCTGTGCGTGCCGTGCAGGATGGAGCGCAGGACTTCCTGGTCAAAGGCAAGATTAACAGCAGCACGCTGTCGCGCACGATCCGCTACGCCATCGAGCGCAAGCGGATCGAGCAGAGGCTGATTGCCTCCGAAACCGGCTACCGGCGGCTCTTTGAAACCACCCAGGACGGCATCATTATTCTCGATGCTGACACCGGGCAGATCACCGATGCCAATCCATTTTTAGAGAATCTATTAGGCTTCACGCGCATTGAGTTCATTGGCAAGCGGCTCTGGGAAATCCCTCCGTTCCGCCACAAGGCCGCCAGCCAGGCCGCCTTCCGCACCTTGCAAGAGCAGGGTTTTATTCGTTACGAGGCGCTGCCATTGATGACCAAGGATGGCAGACAAGTCGATGTGGAATTTGCCAGCAACGTCTACGAGGCCGGGAGCCAGCAGGTCATCCAGTGCAATATCCGCGACATCACCGAGCGGAAGCGGGCCGAGGCGGCAGAGCAAGAGTTGCAGCGTTTTCAGCAATCGACGCTGGACGCGTTATCTTCTCGCATCGCTGTTCTCGATGAAAACGGAAAGATTATCGCCATCAACAACGTGTGGCGACAATTCTCCGAGGCGAACCAGGGCACGGTCGAATCGTGTGGCGTGGGAGCCAATTATACCGAAGTGTGCGATCAGGCCACGGGCACCTGGGCGGAGGAAGCGTCGGCGCTGGCTCAGGGCATGCGGCAGGTTATGGAGGGCCAGCACGAGGCGTTTTGCCTGGAGTATCCCTGCCATAGCCCGAGTGAAGAGCGCTGGTTCAATGTGTGCGTGACGCGCTTCGTGGGCGAAGGGCCGGTGCGTGTCGTCGTCGCGCACGAGAACATTACCGAGCGTAAGAAGGCAGAGGCAACGCTTGGGCAAAGCGAAGCGCGGTTCCGTATGGCGATCACGGCAGCGCCTCTGCCGATCATCATCCACCGCGAGGACGGCCAAGTACTTCAGCTCAGCCAGGGATGGACGCAGTATTCGGGCTACGATATTAACGACATCCCGACCATCCACGACTGGGCCAACCGCGCCTACGGTAAAAACAGTGCCCAGGTCCAGGAGTACATCGACGAGCTGTATCAGATCAAGGAAACCAGGGAAGAAGGCGAGTGGAGAATCACGGCCAAGAGTGGCGAGGAACGGATCTGGGATTTTCGTTCGACACCGCTTGGAACTTTCGGCGACAACAAGCACGTGATCATCAGCGCCGCGCTGGATGTCACCGAGCGTAAGCAGGCCGAGCAGAAACTGCGCGAAAGTGAGCTGCGATTCCAAAGCATCGTGGCCAACACACCGGGCACCGTCTATCAGTTCGTCTGCCAGCCGGATGGCTCCGTCGAGATTCCTTTCGTCAACGACGGCTGCCGCGGTCTCTTTGAAATGGAGCCGGAAGAATTGCAACGGAATCCCACATTTCCGAGTGAGATGATCCACCCCGACGACCGTGCCCACCAGGAGCGCTCAGTTCTCAAGTCTGCACAGACCCTGGAGCCCTGGAGTTGCGAGTGGCGGATCCGGCTCCCCTCGGGAGTAACCAAGTGGGTTCAGGGTGCGGGACGCCCGCGACGGCTGCCCAATGGAGGCACGCTCTGGGATGGTTTGTTGATGGACATCACGGCCCGCAAAGTGGCCGAGGAAGAGCGCGACCGCTTCTTCACGCTGTCGCTTGACATGATAGCCATCATCGGCAGCGACGGCTACATGAAGCGTCTGAACCCGGCCTTTGAAACCGCGCTCGGCTTTTCCAACGCCGAGATGAAGGCGGTGCCGTTTCTGGAGTTCGTGCATCCTGACGACCACGCTGCCACTCTGGAGGGAGCCGCGAAGCTCCAGAGCGGCGCCAACGTCACCGAGTTCCAAAACCGCTATCGCTGCCGGGATGGTTCGTATAAATGGCTGCGGTGGACGTGCGCGCCGTTTGAAGAGCTGTGGTATTGCGTGGCCCACGATGTCACAGACGACAAGCGGGCTGAGGCGGCCTTAGTGGAAAGCGAAGAGCGGTTTCGCCAGATGGCCGAAAGCGTTGATGAAGTGTTCTGGCTGTTCGACCCGTTGCAGGAGAAGCTACTCTACATCAGCCCGGCCTATGAGAGAACCTGGGGGCGCTCCTGCCAGAGTCTGTTGGATCAATCGATGAGTTTTATGGACACGGTTCACCCAGAGGACCGCAGTCGCATATTGGCCGCACTTGAACATCAAGGCGAGCCCGGTGGCTATAGCGAAGAGCACCGCATCGTGCGTCCCAATGGGGCGGTGCGCTGGGTGTGGGCACGCACCTTTCCTATCTACAACGAAAGGGGCGAGGTTTACCGTATCGCGGGCATAGCCCAAGACATCGGCGCGCGCAAACAAGCTGAAGCGGCCTTACACAAAGCCAATGACGAATTGGAGTTGCGTGTGGAAGAGCGCACGGCGGAATTGCAGAAGGCTAATGCCGAAACGCGCACGCGAGCGCGCCAGCAGGAAGCGGTGGCTGAGTTGGGACACCGCGCCTTGATGGACATTGAGCTGGACACTCTGTTAACCGGCGCTACTGCTCTGGTAACGGCGACTCTGGATGTGGAAATCAGTTCCGTTCTGGAACTGATGCCGGGCGGCGACACCTTGAGTATTCGAGCCAGCACGGGTTGGAAAACGGACATGAATGGAACGGTGGTGTTGGGCCACGCTCGATCGACAGCAGGTTATGCGTTGATGGCAGGCGCTCCCATAATAGTGCCGGATTTGCGGACTGAAACCCGTTTTGAAGTCTCACCACTTCTGTTAGATGAGGGTATTGTCAGTGGCGTTACGGTGATCGTCGGCAGCCACGAGCGGCCATTTGGAACTTTAGGAGCACACACGGTTCAGCAACGCCACTTCACGCGGGACGATGTTCACTTTCTCCAATCCATCGCGAATGTGTTGGCAGCGGCGCTTGAGCGGCGGAACGTGGAAGAAACTCTGTACAAAAACCATGAGTTTCTGCAAGCTGTCCTTGAAAACACCGCAGAAGGCATTGTGGCTTGCGATGCCGAAGGGCAATTGACCTTCTTCAACCGCGCGACCCGCGACTTCCATGGCCTGCCCATAGAACCACTGCCAGCCGATCAGTGGTCCCATCACTACTCTCTGTATGCGCCCGATGGAATCACTCCGATGCCCCCGGAAGATGTGCCCCTCTTCCAGGCGCTGAGTGGAGAGCACGTGCGCAACATGGAGATGGTGATTGTGCCACGGCAAGGCAGCCCGCGCCTCTTGATAGCTAACGGCGAGCCGCTCTTCGATGCCGATGGCGCCAAGCTGGGTGCCGTGGTGGTGATGCACGACATCACCGGGCCCAAGCAGGCGGAAAGCGAGATCAGCCAGCTAAATGTACAGCTCAAAGAAACCAACGAGAAACTGCGGCTTGAAAACATCGATCGCCAGATGGCCCTGGGCGCCTTGCGCGAAACCACGGAAGTACTTGTGCAGGCGAAGCAGGAAGCGGAGCAGGCCAGGAAGAATGCCGACGACGCCAACCTGGCCAAGAGCGAGTTCCTCTCCCGCATGAGCCACGAGTTGCGCACTCCGCTCAACGCCATCCTGGGCTTTGGTCAAATTCTGGACAAGCAAGTACTTGCACCCCTTGCCAGAGAGAGCGTGGGCTACATCCTCAAGGGAGGGCGGCACCTGCTGGACCTCATCAACGAGGTTCTGGACATCGCTCGCGTCGAGGCCGGCCACCTGGAGCTTTCCCTGGAACCGATTGCGCTCGATGACATGGTGCCCGAAGCGTGCGCTCTGGTGCGGCCACTTGCCTCCAGGCGCAGCATCCACCTTCATGAAAGCGTTCTGGAGCCGGGGTGCCACCACATCCTGGCCGATCGTCAGCGGCTCAAGCAGGTGCTGCTGAACCTTCTCTCCAACGCCATCAAATACAATCGTGAGGGTGGGCAGGTCGAAGTCTCCTGCGACCAGGGGTCGAACGGATGGACCTCCATCGCGGTTCGCGACACTGGGCCGGGCATCTCGGCTCAGGACCTGCCCAAGCTCTTCATGCCGTTCGAGCGGTTGGGAGCTGCGGCCTCCGAAGTCGAGGGCAGTGGGCTCGGACTGGTCTTGTCGCAGCGGATGGTGACGGCAATGGGCGGGACTTTGAGTGTAGAAAGCACCCTGGGCCAGGGCACGACATTCACGATCCAGTTGCCGCAGACAACCTCGCTGACGAACTGGTCGGGCGATGTGTCCAAAGGCCTGGGCCGCCCAGACACAAAGCAGGAAGTTGGTCGCTCGCACTGTGTACTTTGCATTGAGGACAACCCTTCCAACTTGCACCTCATGGAGGCCATCTTTGAGCTCCGCCCGCAGATTACGCTGTTGACCGCTGTGCAGGGCAGCATCGGCCTGGATATGGCGTGCCAGCACGAGCCCGATCTCATCCTGCTCGACCTCAATCTACCCGACATCCACGGCAAGGAAGTGATGGCGCGCCTGCAGCGATCGGCCCTTACGCGCGACATTCCGATCATTGTCGTCAGCGCGGACGCCACGCCGGGTCAGGTCAATCAATTGCTGGCTGCCGGAGCCAGAGACTACCTGACCAAGCCCCTTGATGTTGACCTGTTCCTCCACACCCTGGACAGGTTTCTCCCCGTGACGCCGACTGACCCTGGAAAGTAGTCCAAGATTGGCGGTGGGTTCTCCGGTTAAATCCGTTCAAGGAGAACCGCATGAAGACGAGCCGGTTCACCCAGGAGCAGATCATTGAATCGTGGCGCGAGAATGACAACATTTGCCGCCCCACAGTGCCCTCGATAACGTGACGCCTGCTTTGTGGGCACAACAGAATCTACCGCTGCAACTGGACTCATCTGGGGTCAACTACCCTACGGCTAAAGCCGAGGGCTTGTAACTAACCCCAGTGGGGCTGCTACAGGAGGCCGATTGACTGCGGCCCTCCGCGAGATATTGATCGAGGCATTGGAATCGGCATTGGCCGTGTGCCCGCAAGCGAGACACTTAAAATGCTGCTGAGACTTCCGATTGCCCTTCTCGCAACATCCGCACACGCTACAAGTCCGGCTGGTCAAGGCTGGATTCACACAGATGACGGCTACCCCAGCCAGCCTCGACTTGTAGGTCACAAATTCCCTCAACTGGAAGAACGCCCAGTTTCCCATCTGCCAACGCATCTCTTTGTTCAGCCGTGCCCGCTGTCGGATTCCTATCAAATCCTCCAGACCGAGTGCCTTCTTGGATGCTCTGGCGTCGCGCACCAACTCTTTGCTGATGCAATGATTCGTATTGCAAACGAACCGCTCTTGCTTCTTCGCACACTTCTTCAAGCGGCGCTTGGCGCTTCGTGTGCCCTTCTTCTGCAAGCGCCGCCGATGCTCGCGTGTCCTGCGCCGCACCACCTTCACCTGCTCGCCCGCATACGACTTGCCCGCAGAAGTGGTGGCGAGTTCCACGATGCCGAAGTCCACTCCGATGACGCCACCGCCGCTGTGGGTTTCCGGTTCTTCCACTTCGCAAGTCGCCAGCAAGAACCACTGGCCTTTGAGGAGAGCAAGATCACTTTCCCCTTGCCGGGTTTCGAGCAGCTTGCGCTGCCGGTCTCCACAGACAAAGGGAATCTCCAGGCGGCCTTCAACGGTCCAGATGCTCACGGTTCCCTGCGACAGCTTGTAGCGCAGGATGCGATCATCGTAAGCGATACTGCCCACAGGCTTGAAGGTGCGTTGAACCTTCTTGTCCAGCTTGTAGGCGTCGGCGACTTTGGCGATGCAGCGAATCACTACCTGCGCCGTCAGCTCAAACCTGTCCTTGACCACGCGGTAGCCCAACGTCTGCAAGCCAAATTTTCCAAACTCCTGATGCTCCCACGCCAGCGCCGACAGGAAGTCACAGGCGGCATTGGCTGTCTTCAGGGTGTTCTCAAGAGCCGCGGCTTGCTCTGGCGTGGGCTTCAGTTGGAGTTGGGCGATCAGCTTCATGTCTTCGATTCTGGACGCGAATCAGACAAGGGCGTTCCTCGTTCTTCAGCCGGACGGCCTTCCTCCCCGCGCGTAAATGCGAGGGCATCCTGCCTACTTTCGGTGATCGAAAGCGGCGCTGAGTCCACCTCACGGGCCACTACAAGTAGTAGTCGAAATCGTGCTCGGTGTGGGTCAGGCGCCGGATGCGGAAGATGTGGGCCGGCATTTCGGCGGGCAACTCCACGTAGTTGCGCGCGCCATGCCACAGGTAGCGCGAGTCGTTCAGGAGATCGTGGACCTGGTAGTGCTTGGCGTGGTCGATGCCGAAGGTGCCGAGCGGTAATTCAACCCACCCCGATTGCGTGTGGCGGAAATCGAGATTAACCACGACCACGATGGTTGCCGCGAGGTCATCGGTGTGCTTGCTGTAGCAAATCAAATCTTCGTTGCTGGTCGTGTGGAAGAGCAGGTTGTGGTCGCTTTGCAGAGCCGCATTGTCGCGGCGAATTCGGTTGACACGCGCGATTAAGCCTTTCAAGCTGTTCGGATCATCCAGGTCCCACTGCTTGAGCTCGTATTTCTCCGAGTCCAAGTACTCTTCGCCGCCCATCTCGCGGGGCCGCACTTCGCACAACTCGAAAGCCGGGCCGTAAATTCCATAAGTGGCGGATAGCGTCGCGGCCAGCACCAGGCGCCCGAGAGAAGCGTTGCGACCGCCGATTTGCAGGTGCTCGGGAAGGATGTCCGGCGTGTTGGGCCAGGGATTGGGACGGAAAATCTCGCTGATGGGCGGCTGCGTCAGCTCGCTGAAGTAATCCTTGAGCTGCCACTTGTCCTCGCGCCAAGTGAAGTAGGTGTAGGACTGCGTGAAGCCCAGCTTCCCCAGGTTGTTCATCACCTTGGGGCGCGTAAATGCCTCGGCCAGGAAGATCACATCGGGATTTTCCTGCTGCACCTGGGCGATGAGGTACTCCCAGAATGGAAACGGCTTGGTGTGCGGGTTATCCACCCGGAACACGCGCACGCCCTGCGCGACCCAGTACAAGACGACACCTGTCAGCTCGTCCCACAGCCCCTGCCAGTTCGCGTTCTCGAAGTCGAAGGGGTAGATGTCCTGATACTTCTTGGGCGGGTTCTCGGCGTATTGGATGGTTCCGTCGGGGCGGTGGCGGAACCACTCGGGGTGCTCCTTGACGTAGGGATGGTCGGGCGAGCACTGGAAGGCGATGTCCAACGCGATGTCGATGTTGTATTCATCGCGTGCGCGGGCGACGAGGTGGCGGAAGTCCTCCAGCGTGCCGAGCTGCGGGTGGATTGCCTTGTGGCCGCCCACTGAGGAGCCGATGGCCCACGGGCTGCCGACATCGCCGGGCTCGGTGACGAGAGTGTTGTTGCGGCCCTTGCGGTGGGCGTCGCCGATGGGGTGGATCGGCGGGAAGTAAAGGATGTCGAAGCCCATCTCCGCGACGTAAGGCAGGCGGGCCTCGACATCCTTGAAGGTGCCATGCTGTTCCGCTGTGGGCGAGCAGGAGCGCGGGAACAACTCATACCAGGCGCTGAAGCGCGCCTTTTCGCTATCGACTTTGACTTCCAGCTCGCGCCCGTAGGTCGTGGCCAGGCTCTTGTCAGGGTAGCGCTCCAGCAGGTGAGGCAGTTCCTCACTGGATACGAGCGCGATCTTGGCGGCGTTCTGCCCTTGCGACTTCAAAAGAGCCGCCCAGACCTTGAGCTGCTGGGCGTCCTGCTCTGTCGCTCGCTCGGCAGCCACTTCGATTAACGCCGCCCCAACCAACAGATCGCTCTGGGTCTGCTGGCCCGCAGCCACTCTCTTGCCGAAGTCGCGCCGCCAGGACTTGAAGTGATCCACCCAACCCTGAACGGAGTAGCGGTAACGCCCCAGCTCAGAGACCGTGAATTGCGCACGCCAGCGATCGTTCACCAGAGGTTCAAAGGGTGCTTCCTGCCAATCGGCTGCTTTGTCGTGGCGATAAAGCAAGGCGCCGGAAACCGCATCGTGCCCATCGGTGAACAGATCGGCTTCGACAACCACTTTCTCGCCGACGGTTCGCTTGATCGGATAGCGGCCCGCGTCGATCTGGGGCAATACACCTTCGATGACGACGCGCCGTCGCCCGTCACTGGCAACTTCCACTGCGCCTTCTTTCTCGACCGGCACAGCCTCCGCTTTTGGCTCCGCTGTCTGGGCCGGAATGTCTTTTTGCGCCGTTGTTTTGGGGGAGGAAGCGGGTTTTGTATTGGCCATGAAAGCGAGGCTCCTGTGGTGGAATGGGCGGCACTTGGATGTTACATGAAGCCACCGCGAATCGGCAACGCGCGCCGCACACAAGTTGTTTTCTCGTGTCTGCAAGTACTTGCAGGCGGCAATGACCCCGAAAATAGCGCTCCCGGCACGCGTTTAGTAACATAGCCCAAGCCCTCCCCAGCCCAAGCCATCTCCAACTATTTGCCCAGCGGATACGCCATGAAAATCGCGATTCTGACCAATGAGTTTCCGCCCCACATCTACGGCGGAGCGGGCGTGGCCGTTGAGTACTTGACGCGGGAATTGACTCAGCTGGACAACGGCGCGCACACCGTCAAAGTGCTGTGCTTTGGCGATCAGAAAGAGCGCTCGGGCAACCTGTGGGTCGAGGGCGTGCAGCCCGATTTCGCACTGCCCACGCAGGATCCGCGGCACAGCAAGTTCCTCGACACGCTGCTGCGCAACGTCATCATGGCGGGCTCGCTGGATGATGTCGATGTGATCCACTGCCACACCTGGTACAGCCACCTCGCGGGCTGCCTGCTCAAGCAACTGGTGGCTGCGCCTCTGGTGCTCACCACGCATTCCCTGGAGCCGCACCGCCCCTGGAAAGTGGAGCAGCTGGGGACGGCTTACCAGGCCACGACGTGGATCGAGAAGACCGCCTACCAAAGCGCGGACGGCGTCGTCGCCGTTTCTGAGTCCATGAGGCGCGATGTGCACGACGTGTACTCGGTGCCCCTGAGTAAAGTCCGCGTCATCCACAACGGCATCGACCTCCAGGAGTACAAGCCGACGCCCAATCCAGAAGTCCTGGCCCGCTTTGGAATCAAGCCCGATAAACCGTTCGTGCTTTTTGTGGGCCGCATCACCAGGCAGAAGGGCATTATCCATCTGGTGAACGCCATCCAGCACATCCGGCCTGGAGTTCAAATCGTGCTCTGCGCCGGTGCTCCCGACACCAAGGAAATCGGCGCGGAGATGGCGCAGAAAGTCGAGGAGGCCAGGGCGCAAACCTCCAACGAAGTGATCTGGATTCCGGAGATGGTCTCCAAGACCGACATCATCAGCCTTTACACGCACGCTTCGGTTTTTGTGTGTCCCTCGGTCTACGAGCCGTTTGGAATCATCAACGTGGAAGCGATGGCTTGCGGGACGCCGGTGGTGGCTTCGGCTGTGGGCGGCATTCCCGAAATCGTGGTGCATGGCGAGACCGGGATGCTGGTGCCCTTCGAGCCGCTGAGCTCCACTGAGGTCGAGCCCCGAGACCCGCAGCTGTACGCGCGCAACCTGGCGCACGATGTCAACAGCCTGCTCGAATCGCCCTCAAAGCTGGAGTCGATGGGCCGCCTGGCGCGCCACAGGGCAGAGGAGCACTTCAGCTGGACCAGCATCGCGCGCCAGACGCTGGACTTCTATCGCAGCCTGGCCGTGAGCTGACAGGCACACCGGCAAGTACTTGCGGAGTGGCTTTGGAAACTTCTTGAGAGATTAAGCAGTGGACTGAGAGGACAGGGAAATCTATGGCTATTGACCCCGGCGCAACGACGCCTGACACACCGGAATGGGTAAAGGATGCCATCTTTTACCAGGTCTTCCCCGACCGCTTCGCCACCTCGCCGCAAGTACGGAAGCCGGGGAATCTGGAGCCCTGGGGCGCGCCTCCCTCCGTGCACGGCTTTCAAGGCGGCGATCTGGTAGGTGTGGCCGAGCGCTTGGATTACCTGCAGCATCTGGGCGTCACGGCGATTTATTTCACGCCCATCTTCCAGTCGGCGGCCAACCATCGCTATCATACCTTCGATTACTACAACGTCGATCCCATCTGCGGCGGCAATGCCGCTTTGCGTGTCTTGATTGATGAGGCGCACGCGCGCGGGATGCGCATCGTGCTGGATGGTGTCTTCAATCACGCCAGCCGTGGCTTTTTCCAGTTCCACCACATCTTGGAAAACGGCGAGGCCTCGGTGTATCGCGACTGGTTCACCGTCCACGGCTACCCCATGCGCGCCTACGAGGGCGGCCACCAGTACAACGGCTGGGCAGGCTTTCCCGCCCTGCCTCAATTCAACACCAACACACTCGCGGTGCGCGAGTTTCTGTGGGACGTGGCGCGCTACTGGATTGACTTCGGCATTGATGGCTGGCGCCTCGATGTGCCCAGCGAGATCGACGATGACAGCTTCTGGCAGGAGTTCCGCCGCCGCGTCCGCGAGGGCAACCCCGAAGCCTACATCGTGGGCGAAATCTGGGATGACGCCACGCGCTGGCTGCAGGGCGATCAGTTCGATGCCGTGATGAATTACCTCTTCACGACAGCTTGCCTGGGCTTCTTTATCCGCGACTTCGACACCTCGATTATCCAGAAGCTCGGCCCGAACCCGCTGGCCAAGTACGATGCGCCCGGCTTCGCCCGCGCCATCGACGACCTGCTGGCTCTGTACCCCGCCGAGATCAACGCAGTCCAGATGAACCTGCTGGACTCGCATGATATGCCGCGCTTTTTGTCGCTGGCCAGAGGCGATGAGTCGGCGCTGCGGCTCGCGGTGCTGTTCCAGATGACCTACCCTGGCACGCCCTCGATCTACTACGGCGACGAGGTTGGCTTCGGCATGGCGGTGCCCGTGGGCGGCGAGCGAACGCGCTACTTCACCTGCACCAACCCCGATACACGCCAGGTCTTCACGCGCGAAGAGATGGCTGGTTCGCAAGCGGCTCTGCACTTCGCCTGGGACGATAAGACCGATCCCGACACGCGACGCGCCTTCACGTGGGACGAGGCGACCTGGAACCACGATGTCCTCGCCCTTTACAAGCGCTGCATCGCGCTGCGCAAGGCGCACACGGCCCTGCGGCGCGGCGACTTCACGGCCTTGTATGCGGAGGGATCGGTGTATGCCTTCCGCCGCCACCTGCCGGGCGAAACCCTGATGGTGGCGCTCAACGTTGGCGACACCTCTATCGCGGTCAACTTTCCGATTGGGGAGCACCTGGCGAATGGCACGCTGCTGCGCGATGTCTGGAGCGGAGAAATGTCGCAGGTTGTCGATGGGCACCTTGTGGGCGGGCAACTGCTGGCGCGCGATGGCCGTGTCTGGCTGGCCATTGAAGCCACGAATCGCGGCGAGCCCAGCCTGTAGAAGCTGGATGAAGGCTTGAGAGGGGAGCTACTGTCATGGCGGAAGCACTTATTCGCGCACTGCGCGGAGCCGTTGCCGAGATTCCATTCGACTGGCTGCGCGAGCGGCGTTGGTTCAGCAGCAAGGGGCAGACTCTGGAGTCGCTGGGCGTGGCGGACTGGGGCGTGTTGCCCCTGGAGCAGCCCGCTATTATGGCGCTCGTTGTGGCACGTTACGCTCGGGGCGGGGAGCAGCAGTATCTCCTGCCGCTCATCGCGAGTAGGGAGCCTCAAGCCGGGGCACAGGTTCCGGCGGCAACCACCTTCACTGATTCCGGCACCACCTGGTATGTGCACGATGCCTTTCAATTCAGCGGCTTCCAGCGGCTGTTGATGGAGCTATTGATTGGGGGCGGTGAGCTACCGCTGCAACGAGGCCGCATGGTCTTCGCGCCCTCCCATGCTCTGCGGCAGTCGCCGCCGCCTCTTGAGCAGATTCGCCTCGTCGCGGCGGAGCAGAGCAACACTTCCGTCATCTATGACCGCAAGGCCATCCTGAAGTGCTTCCGGCGCGTGGTCGCCGGGTTAAACCCGGACGTGGAAGTGTCCGCTTTCCTCACCATGAGGGCCGGGTTTCGCCACACGCCGGGCAGCCTGGGCAGCATCGCTTATTTTGACGAGAAAAATGTCGAGCATTCCGTAGGTCTGCTGCAAGAGTTCGTGCCCAACCAGGGCGATGCCTGGGATCACACCCTGGGCAAGCTGGCCGAGTTTCTCTTCGCCGCTCGGCAGGCGGGCGCCGCTCCCAATAATGTGCCGGCTGAGACACAACGCCTCGCGCAATCGCAGCTGGCCGAGATGCAGCAGCTTGGGATGCTGACCGCTGAGTTGCACCTCTCGCTGGCGAGCGACGAGCAGGATCCTGCTTTTGCCCCCCGCCCGCTGCTGCCGGAGCACATCGCCCAATGGCAGCTGAGCATTCGGCGGCAGAGCGAAGCCATCTTGGACGATCTCGCGCTGCGTGCTGGCGGGCTGCCTACGCAGCAGCAGCAAGCGGTGCAGGCGCTGCTGGCGGCCCGTGCGTGCATTGAGCGTCGCATCGTGGATCTGAGTGCCCTGCTTCACTCGGATCTGGAGCTAACGCGCTTCCACGGCGACTATCATCTGGGGCAAGTACTTGTCACCGACCATGGCTTTCTCATCCTGGACTTCGAGGGCGAGCCAATGCGCAGCTTAGACGAGCGACGCGCACACAGCTCACCGCTGAAGGATGTCGCGGGGATGCTTCGCTCGTTGAGCTACGCGGGCTACTCGGCGCTCTTGGCCGCCGATGCAGTCGATGCCGATGCAGTTGATTCTGATGCAGCGAACCGTAATGGAATGGCTGTTCACGGTGCCGCGCCGTCTGACAATCCAGCCCCATCCGACTGGGTGAGTGCCTGGGAGCAGAACGCGCGTGACAGATTCCTCAACGGTTACTTGCAGGCGGCGGGCGGCGCCCGCTTCCTGCCGCAAGAGGATGAGACGCTGCACTGCGCGATTGCAGTCTTCGAGTTGGAAAAGGCGCTCTACGAATTGAAGTACGAACTGAACAATCGTCCCGGCTGGCTGCTGATACCGCTTCAGGGCATCCTGCGCACGATCGAAGCGCGATGTTCAGGTGGCCGGTGAACTGTGCGTCCTGTTGAGCCGCTGAGCTTCGAGAACCCCGGCTGGACAGCCACCTCTCAGGGGATCACGCTGGGCTGTTGTAGCCATCGCTCTTTTCGCACTGGTTTAGCCGCGCGCTCTTCGGAGCTGGAGCTTCAACCCTCGTCCGCCTGCAGCGGCACACGCGCGTAAATCACCGTGCCCTCGCCTGGCGCCGACTCGATCGTCATCAGTTACTTCACAAGGTAGCAACTTGGGTTAGTTAGGAGACGAGAAGCCAGCAATACCGTACGGCTAAATGGGTTATAGGCAAAAGCAAAAACCGCCGAGGTGAATGCCTCTTCGCGTTTTTTAGTCGTGTGCAAGAACGCAAAGCCTGCTACCACGTGGGCGTGCATTGCAGCAATGTCTCGATTTGATCGGCGGGCAGGGGCTTGGAGTAGTAATAGCCTTGGCCGACTTGGCACTGCAGCGCGCGCAGCTTCTCGACTTGAGCCGGATGCTCGATGCCTTCAGCCGTGACCTGGATGCTGAGCTCCTGGCCCAGGTTGCCCACCGCTTGCAGGATCGCTGTGTTGCCGTTGAGGCTCATCTGCGAGACGAACGAGCGGTCGATCTTGAGGACGTCCAGCGGGAACTGCTCCAGATAAGACAGGCTGGAGTAACCCACGCCAAAGTCATCAATCGCCAGCTGCACGCCCAGCTGCTTCAACTGCTTGAGCCGGCCCGTCGTGCTCTGAGCATCGGTCACGACGGAGCTCTCGGTGATCTCCAGCTTGAGCGTGTTCGGGCGCATGGAAGTGTCGGCCAGGATGCGCGCCACGTCTTGGACCAGCTCGTGCTCTTCGAGCTGGCGCGCCGAGAGGTTGACGCTCATCGACAGCGGCTTGTC